>JACKZZ010013845.1_pt1 | contig 15067 bp, 18 predicted proteins | sample 8027871 | NCBI WGS metagenome assembly JACKZZ01 (sample SAMN15724774, study PRJNA655200) | protist metagenome | isolation source: fluorescence activated cell sorting (FACS) single amplified genomes of... | place: USA: West Boothbay Harbor, Gulf of Maine | collected 2000-07-19
TTTGATGGTATGAAAGTGAATTATTTTTCCGCCCTTAATGAATGAAGAATGGGCTTACATTAATTTGCAACGCGTTTCGATTGCCTATCGCAATCATCAATTGGCTGTCAGGCCCACGCATAAAAAGCTGATAAAAATATGCTGACGTCGGAATGGAATAAGATGACGTCGAAATTTTCGAGTTTTTTCAATTTCAATTATTCATTCGTAGTTTTTTTTTGCTTGTGGCAGCACCATTCTTTGTTTGGTACCCTTTTCATTCTGTTGTGTCCAATATCGTCGGCCATTTTCCGCGTACCCTATTACGGTGCATATTTTGATTGTTTGTGTTTTCAGGAGACACATCTCGTCACAACAAAATATGCGGCATCAACATGTTCGAGCAATAACAATATTTTGTTTCAAGAAAGATAATATCGAAATTTTTTTTATGGTTACCGGTTTCAATCATTTTGATTTGTTTGTTTTTTGAAACCCAACGGAGCCCTCAATGTTCAAAAAAATCATTTTGGTGTTTTAGTCGTGTTTTAGTTACATTTTTTGAGGGGTGAGTCAATGATTTAAATTGTGTTTCAGGTAGGGAGTTGGGTGATTTGTGTTGGGCGGCCAAGCATGATTTCAACATATACCCGTTCAACTGGGAGTTGTTGCAGCATGTTTACGCATTGCAGAAAAAGCACGCTCGGTTTGTGTACGGCGGCCAGGACCCGGGGAAAGTGATTTGTTTTGACGCCGTTCGCACCATCAATTTAATTGACCCAAGCTAATCAAATGATTCAGTATTGAATTGGCATAGAACGAACATTGTGAACAAATCAATTTGTTCTCGTTGGTACCCGTTTAGTTCTTTGCGTTGTGACAAGACCCTGATGATTTACAGTGGCTCAACATTTTTACAAGTCATCAGATATCGCACAAAAAACACAAATGTTCTGATTTTTTGCATAAAATGTTCACCATTTATAGAAGCCATCACATATCGAATAAAAAATATGTTTTCGTTTTGTTCAAACATTGGGTATTTTTGAGGATTCCAATAGTGAAGTAGGAGTTTGCGCAGTTTTTCATAAATTGAATTTTCTCTCATTTTGACAAGGATCGCACAAATTTCTCGGTAATATCTATTTATCAGTCGGGAGTTTGCATTCAATTGTTTTTAGTTCTGATTTCTGCGCATCTTTATTTGTTGTTGGCGGTTTGTCACATAATTTTGTCTTCCCCTTTGTGAGATCTGAGATAATCATCATTTTTGTTGTGCGCGCGCTCAAATCAGGTGGTGCAACCATGGCGGGATTGGGTTGGTGGGGCGAATGTGTATAATGATTTGCGATTCACGGCATTACAGAAGTGTGATGTGAGCCCGATCGCGTCAGTGCCCCGTCGAAAAATGGTCGTGGCCGAACGCGCCAGTCGATGGCGACGTTGGGGGAATGCGGACCTTTTGCGCGACAGGCTCGCCGCTTTTGGCAAGAGTACAGGTGCGTTGGCTCAGTTGCAGAAACTTGCCAGCTTTTTTTTTGCGTTACAATGTCTTCATTAATTAATTATTAGTTTATCGTTTTATAATTAATTATATACATATTTTTTACCGATATCAAAAACATGATGTTATTCACATCGATCACATTTTTGCAAAAAAAAAAGAAGAAGTGATTAACAATTATTCCTCTTCCTGTTTTTTATGGCGTAGGTATTGAAGTGTTGTTCGTCAATTTTGCTGCGCTGCGCGAAACTCCTTGTGAGCAGGCCAAGGTCCTCAGCGATGCGGCAATTTTTTTGGGGATCAACGGTGCCGAATTGACCAATTTGATCTGGCTGCCTCCTGGCGCGGCCGTCGTGGAAGTAATATAACAGCTGAAATCATTAATTTTCGTTCACAAATAATATTCATTAATTATTGCATAATTCAGAGCATATGCAATTCAGAGCATTCGATTTTTTCGCCATTCGTTTATTTGGTCACGATTGCAGTCATTGACGAATCATCAGTGTGATTTGTTTGTTTTAAAAAATGACGTTCATGAAATAGGTTGAGTTTTCAATATCTGTGTTGCCATCATTGGGTTCTTTTGTCATGTTGCAAATTTTGATTGCCATTATGCATGCATGCGTTCACCAAGTTTCGTTCCAACAGTGTAATTTCTTCTTTTTTTGTAATTGCTTCCTGAGTGAGTGAGTGAGTGAGAAATGAACAGTTTTGCGTTGTTTCATTGGTTGGTCGTGTCGAGGTTGAAAAAGATTGTGTTGCGAATACGGACCTTTCACGCAAGCATGGTATCTGTTCACATTTACAATATAATTTTTATTGTCAAATTTTTTTGATTGTCAAGATTTTTAATTTAAGTCGATTTCGGTCCATTCTTTCGAGTTTCGGATGTTTAACTATTCCCCGGAGGGCATTCTTGATATTTTTATTCAAAAACAATCTTATTTAATTAAGGTTTAAATTTTGTCATTTCAAATGGAATACCATTTCTTCTTTGTATTAGATTTTTTTTTCATTGTACGTTGTCATCTTGTAGGTTGTTGTCGGCGAGCCACGGGATCTTACAGCGGCGGCGCAAATTGTGGTCCTTTCAGGTAACATCCAATCAGGGGCTCCCAATTTCGTTTTCAATGATTTATTAATTTAATAATTTTGAATTATTCATCGTTGTTTGTATTGAACCTGCATTTTTTAGATGTTTTTTTTTTTTTGGAATCGCGCGCGTTTTCCATAGGCTTTGGGTTTACGGTTTTTGTTTTGTCAGTTGGTCAAGTGGATCTCACAGTGGCTTGATGTATGTATAATGTCATTGTGATTCGGTGACAAGTTTGACGTCTTTTCAAATGTTCAATCGATATATGATATTTTGATCAGAATGTTTTTCATCATTCGTCTTCTTTGTTTCAATTGTTTTCTCATAAAATCTTTTTTTCAATTTGTTTATTGCCAGGGACCATTTCCGATGGCGGGGTCCGGGTATGTGGTGGCGTTCGGCGATTCAAGATGAGGTGGAGCGACGTTTCAACCAGTCAATAGACAGCGGCAAGTACGTCTGTTTGTTGGTTTGTTTGCAGTCATTATTTTTTTGACGAGTAGACGTCGATTGTATTTGGCATGTTCAGATCGGTTCACGCGTGGTGTGTTTTTCTATCGGCTGAATGCGTTGGGCCTAATTGATGCCATTATGCCATTATGCCATTATCATCATTCGAATCGCGATCTCGTGTTTGTTGTGGAAAAAGGGCATTGAATCATTATTCTTTGTATTCAAATCGGTTTGACCTTTTTCAGGAAATATATGACGTCAATTGATTTGTTGTTGTTTCCAAAGTGTAAATTATTTGTAGATAAGCAAATTTTCTCACCACCGAGCAATTGTATATGAATTATTTTGGTTGCTCCATCGGGCGCGTTCCGTTGTTCCTAGCTTCGTGCCGTTTGTATAATTGCCTACATTCCACGTTAACGCCTCACACAAAACAAAATCCATGCAAAGATAAGGTGGATGCTATGTTTCCGCACTTGATTGTTCAGTTTCTGTCGGTTTATTTGTTTTACATTTTACAATCTTGCAGCATGGTTGAGTGTGCTTTTGGTTCGAATCCATTGATAGGTTTATTCTTACATATTTTGTGCGTTGATTTGGTGAGGTGTTTTGACCATGATACTTGCCACGAGGACGACGACGTTCCTGGATGGGGTATAAAAAACAATCATCAGGTTTTTAATTTGTTTATTGCCACAATTAAAACCATCGATTTAATTATATTGGCATCAAATTTTTGTTCTTCGATGCTACAAATTTTTTGGGCATCTGAAATTTCCACCATTCAATTGGGAATTGATGTTATTCGTTTGGAGCTCAGTGTCAATTTGATTTTTTTGGAAATTGGACTGATGCACCGTCTTTTCCACTTCCAAAAAACGTGTCATCACAAATTCAGATTTCTTAGTTGATTTGGTCACAATCGCTTTTCCAATTGATCACAAAGATTTTTTGTTTGGTATTAGGGTTTACCCACATGTGTGAAATTTGAAATAAGATTTTGTTTTGAATGAAAGTTTCAAAGTATCCAGAAGGCCCTCCGGGGAATACTATGTCAACATTTATATGCTTTTGTGATGCCGGTGTTTCTATTTTATCACAGGTAAAGGTTTTTTGCGGCAGCATGGCTATTTTGGGGAATTAGCGAGGCAGCGGGATTTGTTTTACACAGCTATCCACGCGTGCAATTGCACGGATACGGACGGCGATCACGGCGGTGTTCAGTGCGACGACGAGCACCGACAGGGAGACATCGATTTGGACATCGACAACCATCTTATACCGACTTTGCACATCATCCATGCCGAGTATTTGGCCAAATTGTGGTCACCATAACGATTTTCATTTTGTTCGACAATATTTGTTTTGTCAAGGTGTTGTTCAGCCACCAAATTGGTTTCAAAAGTATTTTTTATTCGTCACGTTTTTTTTTATTTGCATTTTTCAATGATTTTGTAGTATTATGTTCAGCAATTGGCTGGGATCAATTAATTAATTCTACTCATTTTATTTTGTTAAATGCATTCATTTGTAGCAGGTCATTAGGAAAATAGGTTTTTAATTTTTGATCAAATTAGGCTCAATGGGAGTTGGATTGTTACATTGTCATTAATTCAGGTTTTAATTGTATTAATTCAGTTGAACCATCCATCGTTTCTCTCGTTCTGCGCAGTTTGGTTGGAGTCGATTGTCAATTGAATTTTGGAATGGAATATGGATCCAAGGACCAGTAGATCATTTTATACCAATGCTCAGTTGATCAGTGGGAAGTTCTTTTAATCAAGTAATGATTGCGTCAGAAATTTATAAATGTCGATGAATTTTGTACATAGAAATCGTGGGTTGCGTCTGCGATTTCGCTGGTGATTATCGTGGATGCGAATTTAGAGTGCGTGTTTTCTCTTCTTTTTTTCATATTTGAAAATTTAATTAAAATTAATAATTAATTTGATTTACATCTTGTTGAATCATCAAGATGTTGAATTATTGCTTGCGTATTGTATTTGATGATCGCAAACCCATCAAGAATTGATCAGGCAGCCGCCCGGCATTTTTTTAGTTTGTATCAATTAATTAATTAATTAATTATAATAGTGTGTTTAGTTTCATTTAGTTGTCCGTTTGGAACCGGGTTGTGAGTAAATGTTTCATTTGTAATTGTACGGTTTATTTTTTATTCATCTCAAATTTCTGTCTGTGTTCTGTCTGTGTCTCCCGTTCTCTTACAATTCATCTTTTGAATTTGTTTTCCATAATTTCCATTTTTTCACATTTTTACATATTATTATAAATGAATCATTGTTGTGTTCTATTTCAAACGGGGAATTCTACTCATTGTGTTGCTTTCATAGTCCACCGCAAGTGTCTTCGATCTACAAAATGGTCCCAACTGATGGGCAATGTTTCCAAATTCATTCATTCCTAATTAATTAATAGTTCATTCAGACACATTTTTATGTGTTATAATTCATTATTATTGATTTTCAGATTGAAAAATCATTTGGTCGTTTCATTTTACATGAAGTAATTAATTTATGAGTAATTAATTAATAATTAATTATATTTGAATTATCCTTGTTTGTCAGTTGGTCTGTGCAGTATTCGCTGCATATTTCCGAACATATTCAAAAAAACCTCCGAACAGTTCCAAAAACATATTTTCCAATTATTTATTTCATTTAAATTCTTTATTCGAGATTTTTTTTCAATTTTTTCACCATTTTTTAAATATATATTATTCAACAATTTGTTTGTTTTAATTTCATCACAAAACAGATGAATTGCTGACAAAATAATCACATAATTAATCAGATTGATGTTTTGTAACCACGATAAATTATCATGAAAGCCGCAAGTAGTTTCGGTAGACCGGGCGTTCCCACCAAGCTCACGATGCCGACACGCGGCAGCAAGCCGTATTTTGATTTCGTTCAGTTTCAAAATTCATTGACACATTTTGAACACCCGTTAAATTTTGTCAGAATTGTAACACATATTTTGAACAGTTTGTCAGTTTGTTTCTGTAGTATCTTTGCAAAAATCATCAAATATGCCCAAAACAATTTGATTTTGAACTGTTTTTGGATGTTCAAAAAGTGCAGTGTTTTTTGTTCAAACTGGTCAATTAATTATTTTGGTCGGGAGGGCATGGGATCCTTTTGGGCAACGTGGTGAAAGATTATGTTTTTGAGCTTTGGACAGAACAACATGAGAAAACAAGTTGATTGTTGAAACGTTTCCGAATTTTCATCAAGATGATTATGTCACCAATTGTTTGATTATGTCACCAGTGGCGTTGATTGCAGTAGATATAAATTCCCAAAATATGTCCTAAATTCACCAAAATCTTGTGCTAATGATCATTCAGGTGCACCAGTGACTTTCGTCCCATGGGAGTTCAGCGGGTGCATGTCATGTATGTTTATTATTTTATAATATATATATATAATTATATAAATTAAACAGTCCCTGAAAAAATGTTTATTCTGATCATTTAGAATGTTTTTTGTTTTTTGCGGTTGAAAGATTGGCTGCTTTGAATTCCAGTCGAAAGCAAAATGGTATCGGTTCGAGATGGGGACCGTTGCCGGAAGTGAACCAAGCAAGCTTCAGCACTGACGCAGCCGCCGTTGCTTTTGCACCGAATTTGTACGTGTTTCTTCTTATTTTGCATCAATACCAATTTGAATTTTGTTTGTGCAAATGTTTGACTATTAATTTTTTTCTGGAGTTTTTTGTAAAAATTCAAGTACTTTTTCTGGATGCCAAAAGCATTATAGTTACAATGGTTTTTGACCATTTTTATATTGTTTTTTATGAAAAAGCATTTTCTGAAAATGGTGCCAAAGCCATTGTAATTGTAATGCTTTTTGCAAGATTTTTCACCAAAAAACAAAAAACCAAGTTTTTAGTGAAAAACACAACTTCGAAATCGTTCAAAAAGCTTCAAAAACCAATTCAGTTATAATCAGTGTTGTCGATTGTTGTATTTTGGATTTTCTTGATTTCTAAATTTTGGTGTTCCCCAAATTCACTGCACATGTCAAATTTTTTTTCAACGTTTTTGTTTGATCAGCAATTGTCCTTAACACCAGACGCGAAAAAATGAAAAGCCATGAACCATGTCCGAAAAAAAGTTTTTAACATTGAGTTCTAGATCACCTAAATTAATTGCACCGAATTTGTACGTGCTTCTTCGCATTTTGCATCAATATGTTTGTCCAAATGTTTTTCTATCGTTTTTTGTTTTTTTGTGACTGGTACCAATTTTCAAATTAGTGGTTTGAATGGCGTGCTGTCGGACGTGTAAGGTGGTGTAGTTTTTGATGAGTGCCGTATGTAAATTTGAATGCATTCCCTTTCAAATCGTGTTTTTGTTTCAATAGGGGCGCTCCTTTACGTGCCCAGACACCTTGGCAATATTCCAGCCCTCAGCGCCACCACGACATTCCCAACGCGCCCGCAAATTTTCAAGGCAGCGCTCTCAAGCCACAGGGATACGTGAGGAAAGTCCGGCACATGGCTCAGAAATATTACGGCAAGGCCGAATCAAGTTCTTCCCATCAGCAGAAAGTAAAGGATTTAGAAATGCGGGCGCAGACAAATCAGCGAGCTGGCAAGTAATATGTTTGTTTTTTCAATTGTATCTCTTTTTGTGGTAAAATATTTCCAAGTTACACAGTATCCGGAATGCCCTAATGTAAATGTATCTTTCGTTCTTCCTGAAGCCAAATAATGTAATTCTCGCCCGTTGATGACTACGATTGGTAGTAGAAACATGTCGCAACACAATGTAAGTGCATTCAATCCAATTTCATTGAATTAATTTGAAATTGATTAATTATCTCAGTCAATTCTTTCGGAAGAGGATTCATATATTTAGTTTCAGGTTGAGGGTTTACATTTTTCCCCAGAGCGCAATCTGGATATTGTGTTCGAAATTTTCGGTTTCGGTCATTTACCATCCTTTTGTTAGTTCACATATGTGGGTAAGCCCCAATACCAAAAAATTGTGTTTATCAACATAATATTTCAAATAAATTTTCGTTTTCAGCAAAAAACAATGCTAACGTGTAATTTGTTCTTCTTTGAATTTCATTTAATTAATTTGTGATTTGTAGGCTGGCAGCGGCCATGGAAAATTGGTATTCGCAAGGTGTCATCCACGACAATAATGGCAATTACGAGAAGGCGGTGCAATCGTACAGTTTTTGGTTAACAAAGATTTTTTATTATTGTTATTGGTGAATTGCGTTGGACGTTTCGTTGATGGCGACTGTATCTTGCTATCGGACTTGGGAGAGAGGAAAACACGCCTTGACGGGACTGATGAATCGTTGTCGATTTTGGATGGGTGCGGAGGTGCTGCCGGCACCTGCATTTTTTGTTGCGTGCGGTGCAGCACCTCCGCACCCCTCCGAAATCGACAACGATTCATCAGTCCCGTCAAGGCGTGTTTTCCTCTCTCTCCCAAGTCCGATAGCAAGTTAACAAAGGTTCACAAAATTATGCTCGTTTGTAAATTTGTAATTCATGATGTTTTTATGGCTGTCCAGTGATGTCAGTTTCCACGCGATTATCTTTATCAATTGATGTTATGCATATTGTTGAACATGGTAAATTTGGAAGCTTGTTGAACAATATAATTAATGGTTGATGATTGAAACCAAATGTTGTATTTTGGCCACCATTTTTGATTATATTAACAAAGCATTGTTTTCATTTTCACACGACGTTTTAATTTTTAGTGATGCGGTTCGTTTTTCTTGTTGAATTTTGTCAATTTAATGCATTGATTTCTTCGTGGGAGAAATCAATGCATGAAATTGAAAATTTCACATGAAATTCATTTCATGTGTGACAGGGTTTGTCAGACATGATTTGCCCATATGATTTTAGTTCACACGATGCATTTTCATTATTTGTTCAAACCATTGTGTATTGATGTTTGTGTTGTGTCAATCTCCCTCTCGACCCGTTGTTTTTTCCATTTGTTTTCTACATTTTTGATTCCTGTTTTATTAATTAATTATATCTTAATTTTTCAATCAATCTTCTTGAATCATATAATTAATTAATTGATTACATTCATTAATTAATTTTCAATTTTTTCATTTGTTATGTAAATAATTAATTAATGAATGTCGAATTGTCAATCAATCATCATTGGATTAATGAATTATACAACATTCGCTAAAATACAAAATCGTCAATTTTCAATTTAATTTTTCAATGACTAAACGTGCTGAATCCAAGATTCAGTCCACCTGTCTTCCGAAAAAGTAGTTTGGCATTTGTCACACGATTTACATCCTTTTTTTCAAAATAATAATAATAATAGTAATTAATGATTCATTAAATTAGATCATAATTTTAAATGGATTCAAAAACGTTAAAGTAATCATTTCATTGATTGATTGATTGTATTTTTTTATAATTTCGTTTGTCTGATAGGATTTTTTCGGATATCATTTAATTTGTTAGTGTCATTGTTGTTGTAGTAGATCGTTTTCAACCATGACGTCTTCGCAGCGCGACAGCCATGCTACGGTATGACGACATCTTCAATAAATTGTTGAACACATGGGTCACGTTCCAATTGAGTTGTTTCTTGTTTTGCCACAATTAACAATGGGGACCGTTTTTTTGTTTTTGTTTTTTTCAAAGGATGAGGACATGTCCTTAGGGGAGCATTTTTCAACCACTCTTTCCCCCCCTGAGGACAAACCCTAGATTGAATTCGCACATTATAAATTCCACAAAAATCTTTCAAATGACGAAAGAAAACAGTGAAATCAAAATATATCGTTTGAACACAAATCAAAAATCGGTTTGAAAACAAATGGAAGTGGATAAATAATAAAAAAATCGCGTCGAGAATTTCTGGATTTTTGATTTTAGGGGGAACCACAAAAAGCATGTTTTGAGCACATGTGACCAAAATCCATTCGAAACCAGCACAAAATACACGTTACATTTTCGGACAAGTACGATCTGAAATTATTTCATACACGAAACCTTCATCAGGGTGAAGTGAGGGCATTTGGTCTTTTTCAAATTCCATGTCCTCATCTTTTGAAAAACAAAACGACCCCTAATGAAATTAATTATGATCATCATTTGCCTGTGATCAATATTTATTTTGCACGTTTTGATTTGTTTTCTTTGTACGCGTCCACGAGTTGTTGCGATTACAATTTTGATTTTTGTATTTTTATTTTCATGACCGATTGTTGTTTTGATTTGTAATTTCAACATTGATGGTACATAGTACTGAAGAATCTGCTGGTCAGCGAATTTGCGATTGAACGAATTGTGACTTTTTGAATTTGTTTTTTAACGCGTTCAATATCACCGTTGATTTGTTTGTATTCAAGTTGAACAAAAATATTATTTTTTGAACACACACCATTTTTTCGGTTTGCCAGGTTCAAGTTTCCAGCCAGTCCGCGACGGCACGCCCTGACCCCAAACCGACGTCTTCTTGGGTTGTGTTCTTCCTAGCATGTCGTACACACAACATTCATACACATTAAATAATTGCGACCGCGAATCGGTCGCCGATGCCGTTTTAAATTTTGTCTTTTTTGAAAAACAAATAATATTATTTTATTACTTCCAGTTTGTGTTATTCATCATTTTTTGGGTGTCTGTCCTGTGCAGTGTATATTATGAATTCGGCGGCGCTCATTTCTTGCAACAAGACGCTCATGTCGCACGATCGTTTCCCCCAGCCTTTAGCCCTAGTGACCATGCACATGGGTAGTGGTTTCCTGTACTATCATTCAATCATCAACGATTCCAATGAACCGCAAAAAGTTTATTTTTGTTTCACATTTCATTTTTCATTTGAATCATTGGTCCGTGATAGTGGTGAGTTCTGACCTAGATGCATAGGACAAGCTTTGCTTTGTTCAGCCACATCATGTTGAGCGTGATTATTTATATTTTATTGACCGTCTGGGTGTCATTCATTCATTTGTCACCTACAACACGTGCGCACGCGTTTTTTTGTTCATATATCTTTTCAATATTTGTGTGTTGAATCTAGGTTTAGCTCGTGTTTATATTGCATTGCGCCTTCGTTGTTTCCATCCATGCACATCTTGAAGGTAATGCATTCACAATTCCTTTTTCATAAATTCTGAAAAAGGACAAAAAACTCAGAAAAAATTCAATGACTTATTTTTTTTGTATAATTAATTAATAATAAGCTAACATGATGCAAATTGTATGCGAAAGATGAATTCACTTCAAATTATTTTGTAATTACAGGATCCCAATGCTTTATTGCAACGAACGGAGCAAATTCAAACATGCCATTCTCTGGTTTTGGTAAGTTGGGCTTCCCGAAAGCGCCTCGAGAAACTGACGAAACGCCATCGGCAAGCCCAGAGGCGGTGAAGTAGAATTCTCGCCCTAGACCGCAGACGGAGTCAACGCCGAAAAACGCCCCCGCCATTGTCCAACAAAAAACCGAGAATGAGAACAGGAAAACAAAAAAACAAAACGAGACGACGAACACCAACCCAAAATGATTTACGACCAACGATGTAAATTTCAGAAACCCGTGGCGAATGATACCGAAATAACCCACTCACAATGTTTCCAAAAATGAATCACACACACCACCAATAGAATCGAACCGAATTGAGTGAAACTAGAGAACAAAGACGCTTGACAGAATAAACCATTGAACCATTTAATCTGGATTAACACAAGATATTATTCCGTCAATGAATTATCGATGTTATCAATTTCATTATTCATGTGAGTAATCCCAATTAATACAGGTTCATGTTTTATTATCTCGGACAAATAATTTCCCAACTGTCAAAAAAACATATTTTTCATTATTTTGGTCAAAGTTCTGGATCTTTGCATATTTTCTATTGTACAAACGTTTTTTTCTGATCCCGCGCATTCAATATTTTCCATGCGCAATTTGCAGGATTTGCTGTAAAACAAACAAACCCACAAAGAGTCATAATTTTACCAAAATGTTGTTTTTTGGGTTGGAAAAATATTTCAGTTGTGTATAATAATAAACATGCACCTGTATTTTTTCAGTAAGTCAACAACCGTGTTGATCTGAGATTTATGTCGTGATTGCACGATGTATTCTGGACATATTTTGATGCAAATTATTCATTTTTATTAATTTATTCAATATGAAATTGAATTCAATGTTTTTTGCCAGGGAGACATGGCAGGTACTGTTTTGCGAATGTTTCCCATCTCGTTGTGTTGTGCCGTGTCTTTCGTGCTTTCCAACGCAGCTTACATCTACCTTTCTGTTGCCCTTCTTCAGGTATGCTTTCTTTTTTCAAATGAAGGAATCGTTTTCCGGACCCAAATATCCAACATGATTGAAATATAATAATTTTTCATGGCACCTCACGGCACGTTTTTCAATCATTTCCTCCAACAAACATTCGAACTGACAAACTGACAAACAAGCAGGTCAATGAATTGATACAAATTGTATACGATATACCCATGATTGAACATTATGCAACCGAAATACCAATTAATTAAAGACAAATGTTCATCGAGTGTATGAAGAAATAAAAATTCATTTAATGGACATCGGACCATTCGATGGTCCCCGATTCGTTCGCAGATACAATCGCGAAGAGGTCCGCACAATCATTTATGATCACGAAATTTTTGAATTAATTGTGAATTGTTATCATCTGTCAAGCGCATAGTGATAATTTTTCAATACAGAATGTTGATTCATGGACATGACCGCGCGTCTATTGCAGGAACATGTGTTCCAAAAGCTTGGCAAAATATTCATTCTATTCAGAAACAGACACGCGGTCATATCCATAAATCAATCACTTTATGTAAATCATGAAATTGGAAACCATTTATTTGAGCGTCTGGTGTGTACTCAAATTTACATTGGATTTTCAAACGGTGCGCCAGAATCTGTTTTTGTTTTTTTGGTGGTATTTGGAATTGTTTTTTTACATTTTCTGCTGGCGATTTTTTTTCTCTTTGCACAGTGGTCAGCAAGCTGACCACGTTCGCTTACGCGAGCCACGCCAAGAGAATTCCACGACTCCTGGAGGAGTCGTTGAAGTTTTTCAAAAGGTATTCTAATTATGACGAAATTTCGATCTTGGCCAAAGTCAGAGGCAACAGCGCTAGGTGCTAATGGTTTTTTCTTGGATAATCAAGCGCGTGCTCTTCAAAGTTGGCTATCAAACGGGCGACCAGTGGCAGGAGAGGGTCAGATGATAATCGTCCACCAGCTCTCGAGTTCTGCAATCATTCAATCCGAATCTTGATTAATTAATACATGGCTGTCTCATTGTTGTTATCTTAGATTTTCAAGGAGCTCAACATTGCGTTTGTCTTCGTTTTGTCATTGCTGGTTGGTTTGGCCAACTGGAATTGGCGCGTCGCTCTGGTGTTCGCCGAAAACAAAAACCCAACAACACGATCATCAATATATTGTCACAAAGCAATTCATTTTCCTATCAATTAATCAAATAATAAATAATAATCATATAATTAAATAATAATTATATATTTTAAATTATACAGATGGACACACCCACGATTTGAATATTTGTTTTGGTTGACAGATTCTCAAAAGGTATTTTGAAGATGGCGTCCAATACGATATTCGGATGTCATTCGTGAATCCACATGATTTTTTTGGGCTCAATGTTCATCTTCAATTCTTTAGACAAATTGGTATGAATCCCACAGAAAAAACATTGCGTTCAAATGTTCAATTTTGTTTTTATAATTTCATCATTTTTTCGGCGCATGTGGTTGTCTTTGTGATTCTTTTTTAGTTCCTGCATTTCATTTTGAATAATTATTTTGTTAAAGAATGAGTGTTGTTGTGTTTTTGACGTCATTGTATTTTAGGTTGCTTTTCATTTCTGCATTCACGGCAGGAGCTGCCAGTGGTGATTTGTCCTTCGTATGGACAGGGGTCATCATTCAATTGATTGCTCAGCTCTTCGAAGTGTGCAAGATTGTGCTCATGAATTATTATCTGTCAAACAGTAGTACGTTTTGCATTTCAAATCATTCAATGGAAAGTCATTATTTCTGATATTTGTGACTCTTCATTGAAATTATTTGAATTTTATTTAATACAATGCATTATAAATTATTTCATTCAATAATATTAAATATAACGCTGTTTGTTGGCGTTTTGTAAGGTGGTACATTGAAATCAAAGCATCGTACGTTTTTGAGCAGGACGTTGGGCTTTCAAATATTAGTTTTAAGGGTTTAGGGGTTAAAATGACAATGCTGTCAGTTGTTTGAATCGCTTGTATTTGAGGATTCATATGTTTTGACGCATGACACTTTACAAACCGAAAATTTAAATTATTTTGGATTAAATTATAATCTTGATGAATAGACCCTTGAACCCCTAAATCAAATTCCTTAACCCCCCCAACCGCGAAAATCAATTATTTTAATTCCTCAATTAAATACGACAGATTCGCCCAATTTAGAGCATTGTCATTTTTATTAATTAATCGACGCATTATTGAATGTGCATGTACGTGTTTCGCCAATGACCAATGTTTTTGCCAGATGCTGGATCATCCGCTGGCAAGAAATTAGACCCCCTGACTTTATTGTTGGTTATCACACCGTTTGCGTTCATCATGCTCGGCACAGTTCAGGTAAGTCCTGTCAACATTTTGATTGCAAATTTGAAATTGGTAAAATTGTTCTGAATTCGTAGATAAGCCGCATTTTCATGATACCAGCATCCGTGCACCACCAAAAACATGAAGAAATCACATAGGATATTTTGCATTGTTTCAATTGAGATTTTCACGTTTTGTCGGGAAAGCGATTCTTGGATTTCAATTCGTTTTGAATTGTTTTGTTGTCTTTCGTTATGGCGATTTGGTTTTTCTCTTGGCGCGGCTCACGTAAGCGAGCGTGGTCAGCTCGCTGGCCACCGCGCCAAGAGAAAAAGAAAAATCGCCCTCACAAAATACAACAAAAACATTCAAAACGATTCGAAACCCAAGAATCGTTTTCCC
>JACKZZ010004429.1_pt1 | contig 15065 bp, 7 predicted proteins | sample 8027871 | NCBI WGS metagenome assembly JACKZZ01 (sample SAMN15724774, study PRJNA655200) | protist metagenome | isolation source: fluorescence activated cell sorting (FACS) single amplified genomes of... | place: USA: West Boothbay Harbor, Gulf of Maine | collected 2000-07-19
ACAGCAGCAGCCATATCAGCAACAACCACCACAGCCGCAGCAATATCAGCAGCAGCCTCAGCCATTTGGAATCGCTGGCGTGTCAGGCGTAGCACCCGCGGCGCAGCAGCAGCAATATCAACAGCAACCACCACCACAGCAGCAAAACCAGCAACAGTCGACGTTTGGGTTCCCAGGGGGGCTGTCTGGGGTGCCCCACCCGGGGCAACAGCAGCGACAACCCTTCTCCAGCGCGCTTCCCGGCGCGCCCGCGCCGCAGCAAATCTCTGCCATTCCTTACCCAGGCCAGCAACAGCAGCAGCAACCGCAGTATCAGCAGCAGACCCCTTCAGTACAGCACCAACATCAGCAGCAGTATCAGCCATATCTTGGCTCAGTGCCGCAGCAGCAGCAGCAGCATATGATGCATATTACAGTGCCCCCCAACTGCTTCCCCGGCCAAGTTATCCAGGTGTCTAGTCCCCAAGGCAAACTAGTAAGTACGATTCTTTTTTAGGACGGTATTGTAACTGCAGCCTCGGCCGTGGTCGTGTCCTTGTGTGATGATGTGCATGCATATATATACAGCTGTTCAACTATCACATTCTTTAGGTTATATATATGAGACTGTATTCCTGAACATACAAAATAATAACGCTATGATGACGTATGGATTCTGAACTGACCATTTCTTGTCCGATCTACTGTTGTTTACTGCACGGAATGCATTCACCGCCCGCTACCAAACTACTTTCGCATGGTGCGCTTGTATAGTACAATGTCACGATTCCGCCGGGCGCTGTCAGCGGTACTACCATCGCCGTGCCCTTATGATCGGCCTGCATTTTAGGAGATAACATATTATAATATAGTAGAAATATATATAGTAGTCGTAGTTTATAGGGGTATTTTTGCGGTGCGGGATGGAACAACTGTGTTAACTATTCCGCTGTAATTCTGTGATTAGTCTCCTTGAGAAACAACTGATGGAGTAAGTAGTCGTCAATTATATAACTAGTATAATGGTACACTATATAAGAAAAATAGAAAAGAAATATTAATGTTGAAAATGACTCGTACAACCAACGAAGTGTGCATGAGTACAATTGCTTCCGTATTATTTCACGTAAGCAATTGTAGAACTCTACGTTGTTTACGAACGATTGAATATATGTATATATACGGTGAAGGCATGATGCGTCTTCGTGTGTACCGTGAAATACACTGCTTTGTTCCAAAGTGCTACACATGACCACGCATATATAAAAAGATACTACAACTGGCTTATTTTTATTGAAACTAATTCATTATAAATTATTTAAAATTGGATAAGACACAATCTATCACAGCAATATCTTTTTATGTGCAACTACATATATATGTATGCATACAGTTCCAATAACTGTACTGTATCGGTATGGAGCACTATACTATTTAATCCATAATGTGTACCCATACTATTGCCGACGTTGCTTCTTACGTGGGCCGCTGCTTGTATTGCGATCACTGCTACTATTACCATCCCTATTCTGCTTCTGCCCTGCCGGCTCCTCTTTCTCTTCAGGTGCGGCTTTTTTTCTTGCTGACACCGGCGCCGATGTGCGTCGCGTCGTGGCTCGGTTCGCAGTGCTGCTGGCACCACTCTTTACCTTCTGTGCTTTGACTTGGACAGCTCCATTGCTGCTGGCACCACTCTCCACCGTTGCGGCTGCTGTTGCTATCGCCTTACCTTTTTTAGCTTTCAAAGCAGCAGCGGTAGCAGCCGTAGCCGCCGCAGCGTCCGCAGCCGATCTCTCAAACACGTACACGGAGTCCGTACTCTTCGCGGCAGAGAACTTGTACCCTTCGCTGGTAAAAGCCTTCAGCTTCTCCCTGTCTTCGAACGAACGCACCGCCGCCTCTGTGCACGCAAAGCGCGCCATGAGGCCTCTCGCGCGCTTTGCAAAGGCCGACTTAATCATGCCCTGGTCGAGAAATACGCAGTCGAGCACAAACACATCGGAGGGAAGGTGCTGCTGGATGGCTTTGAAGTACTCCTGCGACGCTACGTTGATCAGTAGCGACCGCTTACTCCCCGTAGCTCTCACTGCTCCCTTCTCCACTTTCGGGGGGTGATTTAGCTCAGCCAGCTGAGTACGTAGGTCTCTCGAAATACCATCTGCAATGCTGCTACCCCAAAAGCTGTACAGATCACGATGCTCATAGCGATCCCCAGCTGTAGGAGCGGAAAGGGAGGGGAGTGCTATCTTCGTGCCCATACACAGTCGGTACTCCTGTATCGCATCCCCCGGCCGCAGTGAGCCATAAAAGCCGCACAGAATGCGCAGGTGGGTCTGCGCGCGGTTGTATTTATCCGCCGAAAGCGTGTCGGCGGCGAGTCCCCTGTAGGCCGGGCCGTCGAACATGAGTGCTGCCTCGCTACAGAGGGAAGTATCGTCCAATAGGCTTTGCAACCGCTTCTTGCTGCTGGGGGTGGAAGACATGGCATGGTCAAGGACAGAAAACTGTGAGTACAGATCGTGCACGTGTCCCGATAGGTTTGCAGACACGTCGCACAGTTTCCCTAATTCAGGACGGGTCTTGGTCTTCATTACTTTTGCCAGCTCCATGGACTGTTCGAGGAAAGCTGGAGCTGACCTAAAATGCGTGGGAGTGCCCAAAGCAGCCAAGGACGCCGCTGGAATCATAGTTTTGGCGGGCGATAGGACGCAGATCATTTTATCCGCCGTTGGTATAAATTGACGTAGTCTGTTGACACGATGTGATGAACTACAAGAAACCGGAAGTACCTTAACCCGGATTTAAAAGAAACCAAACCCCCCCAAAAAACCTTGGGCGAGCAAAACGACGCCGCCGCCGCCCCGCCCGCCAGCCCGCGCCCGTCCCGCGCTGAAATTACTATATTTTCTCCTCTTGTGTTTGTTTTTAAAAGCTTTGAGAGCGGTACGCATTGCAGTGACTGAGACTGTATTTTTCAGACTATTGCCAACAATGAAGCTTGTCGAAGTAGGGACAAAGGTAGCAACAGCACGCACGCAAAGTTTTGCTGCTTGTTTGCCCCGTAACTTTTGCAGAAATTTTACCAGCATCCCTGCCCGATCATCAGGAGCAACAACGGACTGCACTTTCTCTGGTGACCGCGTCAGTGACGTTTTTAAAAACTTGAAAGTGGGTCCAATGAAACGCCTTTACAAGTACTACACTCCAGATGCGGTGAACATTGCTGGTGGGGTCCCAATGGATTCCACTTTTCCGATAACGAATATCGATGTAAACCTCGATGACGGAACTACGTACTCGTTGCCTAAAGAACAGTCCCTGTTTCTGAATTATCAGCGCGGGGATGGTATCCCAACTCTGAAAGGCTGGATTGATGAGCATGTGAAAGCAATTCACCAACCCCCAAACGCCTCCGCCTGCTCCTGTGTCACAGTCGGCTCCACAGATGCCTTCAGCAAGACAATGACGTTGCTTCAGAGTGATTCCGTAATCTTCGATCAATACTCTTACGGCCACGCGGTGGCAACCTCGCAGCAACTGGGCAAGCAGAGCATCGGCGTTGCGGTGGATGCGGATGGTATCCTTCCTGACGCTCTGCGCTCATCGGTGCTGGCCGCACGAGCCCGAGGCCTGTCCGCCAATATTCTGTACCTGGTGCCGACGGGGCAGAATCCCACCGGCACCACAATGCCCTTCTCGAGAATTCAGGCGGTGTACGACGTGTGTCAAGAGCTAGATATCGTGGTCGTGGAAGACGATGCGTATTACTACTTATACTTTGGGAAGGAACCCACGGTCTCAGAGGCGCCGGGAGATGCCATGCCCGGACTGGCCGGGCTACCGCGGTCCTTTCTCTCTATAGACACAGATGGCCGAGTGATTCGTCTGGACAGTCTTTCCAAATTTGTGGCGCCGGGCATGCGTTTGGGCTGGATAACAGCCTCGAACTCATTCATAGACAAGTACCAGCTGTTGCAGGAGGCCAGTACTCAGTTTCCGTCCGGGGTGGCTCAGTCGGTGTTTACGGGGTTGATTAATCACTGGGGCCCCACGGGGCTGGACAAGCATGTGCGCAAGACACAGGCGCACTACCAGCGCCAGAGAGATGCGACTGTTGGGGCTCTAAAGGCGTGCTTTGGTCCCGAGGAAGCATCGTATGTGTTGCCTGACTGTGGCATGTTCATCTGGCTCACCTTCAACAATATCGCGCTCTCTCCCTTTGAACTGTTCGAGATGTTCGCAGCGGCCGGAGTCATTGTGGTGCCTTCGTCAGATTTCTACGTCGCGAGTAACAGTAGTAGTAATAGTGCTAGTACGAATTGCAGTGTTGCTAGTGGCGATGGTAACCCTGCGGTGCGCATCACCTTTGCAGCAGCCACCCCGGATCAGATCCGAGCCGGCGTGCAACGCATGGCGGCAGCGCTGCGTGCGTACAAAGCAGGCATATAGCTACTGTGGACGCGCCGTTCTATTCTATGTGGTCTTATGATATTTATATTTGTATATATAATATTGTGTGCAATATAAAGATGCCGTATATACTTTATTATAATTTTAACAACAATAGCTCTTATAAAAGTTTGCAATATTCCTCACATTATACTACATAATTGACTATTGATTGACACAATGTTTACATCTTAGTAGGCACTAAGCTCGGCTGCTGCTGCTGCTCCCATTTCTTAACTGACGATATGTGCAGTGGCGCCCCCATCGGAGCATTCACTCGACGTCCTCCGTCCCGGCGGCAGTCTCATCGACGGGGGCAGCCTCCTCTTTCTCTTCTACGGGTGGGTGCAGGGTGTCACGGGCTATCTGTAGGGCCTCAGCCATGCGCCGCTTGTTTGCGGCGATGAAGGCTTGATACTCACGCTGGTCTTCTTGCTTGGCCACGGCTGCATGGTCTGTCTCCTGTCGCTTGCGCATCTCCGCCACCTTGCGCGCTCTGTCGAGCGGGACGCCGTTCTGAATCTCAGTCGGGATATGTGGCGGGCGGGTCAGCAGCCCATTCATTTGCACGGCGAACAGGCGGTACTGCGCTGTGCTGCACGTGCCTGCATTGCGGACTAGTTCCAAGTTACGCTCCAGCAGAGCGAACAGTAGTCCTGCCATCTTGTCCAAACGCACGATTTCTAGGGGAACCCATGTCGCTCCTTTGACCGGTTCAGTGGGCAGAATCCAATTCTCTCTCTTGGCGTGGTCGAATACCATCGTCAAGAGGTCTTTCATACTATCTTGAGCGGTGTTGTAATCTCCCTGTGCTATGAGCACCTTGATGACTTGCTCTTTCATGTGCTTCACTTGCACCCCTTTGCACAGTCGGAAGAAGCACCCATACTCCTTTAGGCAGTCCGGGTACATGCCCAGCCCCTGATATACCTGTGCTTGCAAAATATGCAGCATTTTCGTGCCATCGCTCAGCCAGATGGGCCCATTATACCGATTCGCAGAGTGTATTTTGTACTCCGGCCACCGCAAACTCCAGCCATGCATGCGCACAATATCCGCCGCAGCCTCGAGCCAGCGATTAGCCCACAAAAGCAGCAGTAGTCGGTGTTGCTGGAGATACTTCGCGGCGTCCACTGCGGCCTGCGTCTCAATCGGCGGGTCTGCAAGCGTCTTGCCCCACTCTCTGAGGTCATATGGCTGCAGTAGATCCACGAGCTTAGTAGGTGGGTGCTGTGGAGGCCCACAGCCAGCAGCAGAGGAAGAGGATGAGTCGGCATTTCTCTTGCTACGTGCAGGGGTCCCCGGCTTGCTGCCGCTTTTGGTTGAGAGTGAGGCCACTGCCGCAGCACCACTGCCCACAGGAAGATCCGCATCGGCATCCCCTCCACTAGCCGCAGCAGCACTCAACTTGCTGCCCTTGCTGCTTTGGTCGCTCACTAACGACGACAGTTTCGACAGTTTACCACCCGAGCCCATTGTGCTGTCCTCCTCATCGTCTTCACCCTCGTCATTTCCGCTCTCGTTATCTGTGCCCAACTGCGCCCCCAGGTCTGAAGGAACGCTTTTATTCATCTGCAGAAGCGTCATTCTCTTCTCCTTCTCCTCCTGCGCCGCCACCTCTTCAAGCAGCCCCTGATATACGTCACCCATTGTGTCAATGAAATCCTCTCCGTCTCGCTGCGCAATGTCCAGTATCGAGTGCGGCACCGACCCGCGCACCTCCACGACGCGGATGGCGTCCCGCAGGGCCTGCGCACGACACAGAAGAGCCTTCACTAACACCATGTATGCATCGAACATCACCTGTGTCAGAGGGTCTTCGGGGTCGCCCGACAGAAATCTTGAGTGATCGTACAAGTAGGGGAACCCCTTATTCATCGCCAACTTTCTCTTGTCAATGAGGGTCGCGGGAGTATCGGCAATGTTACAGCCCGTCACGATATCCGCTAACGACAGCATGATGGCCTCTTTGCGTTTATCTAGCTTTTTCAGCGAGGCGCTGCGCTCCAGTTGTCCTGGCGCTCCAATCCCACCACCTCCGGCAGCTCCTCGAGAGGACGCGGCGCGGGACAGCATGCCTTTGGTGGACGGCGCGCGGGATAATGCGCCGCCTTTGATAGACCGAGCCTTGGTCAGCGCCGCCTTGACAGAATTGCCCCTGGACAGACCTTCCCCTCCGCCGCTCTTCATCGAGTTGCCTCGCGAAAGCATCGGCCCCTTGCGCGAACCCGCCCGAGACAGACCGCCGTCAGAGGTCAAGTCTTCAAGCTCCTGCAGCTGTTGGGCGGCGATTGTCTCTGAGTACTGGTCCAGCTTGTGCAGATAGCGGATCTTGTTGCGCACATGTAGCACATACACCTCGTGCACTAGCCCCATTGCTGCTTCTATGTGTGTTTGAGACTCCAGCCCCAAGTCGATACTCTCGAACATGGGCGCGTACCTGGCCATTTCTTGCGCTGCCACGTCGCTGTGCGCTCCCGCGAGCACTGGAGCCTTTCCGTGAATAGTCAGTTTCTGTTTGGGTTCAAGCACAGGTCTGGTCACAGTGCCGGCGAGCACAAAAGATGTAATTTCGCCAAGCTGCTGAACAGTAGGAATGGCTCCACTGACCTCGTAGCGCTTCATTGCCAGCCACATTTGAATGGAAGCGTTGCCCTCCTGCAGCTGCTGCTGCTTCTCCACGGTGAGCTTCGCGTTGCGATGCTTAGCAACCCTGTCGTTCACTGAGGACACTTCGCTGCTTAGAGTTGAGCTGTCATCGTTACCATCACCATCCTCGTCACTACTCTCGTAGTCCGACTCCTCGGCCCGGGCCTCCTTCTCCAACAACTTGGCAAAAGACTTCTTATTCAATGACTTGGCCGACTCCAATGACAGCATCTTTTGCGACTCGTGCCGCACATGCTCCGTCTGCAGACCCTGGATAAGCCCTTTGACATACCCGCGCAACTTGATGTGCCAGTCCAGCACGGCTCTGCGCGATTGCTGCAGCCTTTCCAGTTTCAGGGCGCGGATTCTAGCTACTTTGGCAGCACGTGCGGCGGCTTTCTTCGCCTCGCTCCGCTCCGCCGCCGTCACCTTCTTGCTTGTGGATGCGGCGGCCGGGGTGGCGGCCGTAGCCGCAGTGGCTGAAGTGGCCGCGCCGCCAGCAGCGTGATCCGCTATTTCCTGGTTGTCCTCAGCTACATCTTCACCACCGCCACTGCATCCACCAGTATTGTACAAGTTCTCTATTTTAACCCTACACGGTACCATGGCGTCCTTCATCGCATCTACCCCGGCCACCACGGAGGCCACTTTCAATTTCATCATCTCAACTGAGGGGAAGGCCGACTCGTGCGTCTTCTCATATTTGCTCAGTACTTCTTTCCAGTTCACGTTGTTGCCCGCTATGTTATTACCCGAAAGATTGACGGCTAGCAGATGCGGCATGGTAGCTAACAAATTAGGCGTCACCTTGAATTTGTTTCGGCTCAGCGTAATTCGGTTGAGCTTGTACAGTTTGGACACCGTTTCCGGCAGTTCAGTAAGCTCATTCCCTTTGAGCTCCAACACGGTCAACTTCTTCAGTTCCGAGATGCTGGCCGGAATCGATGTAATATGATTGTGACTCAGATTCAAATACGTCAGTTCATTTAGTTGCTGCACATTCGGTGAGATAGGCCCATCAACCTCATTATGACCAATATCCAGATAAGAAATCTTTCTCATGGTGTATAAAGTCGACGGAATCTCAACCACGTGATTGATCTGCAAATCCAAATAAGTCACATGCGGCATCATTGCGAAAGCTTTGCCCAGCAGTTCCTTCAGTTGGTTAAAGCTCCAATCCATCTTCACAAGTCCGGTGCATTTTATCATGGTGGGGGGCATACTCTCAAGTGCGTTGTGACTGACATCCAGATATGTCAAGCTCACACAACCACCGAAATGCTCTCCCGCCGGGGTGAGCTCCGTGAGCTCATTGTGAGACAAATCGAAGTATTTAAGCTGAGACAGCGAGTCCAGCGCTGCACCCAGAGACTTAATGCAGTTGTGCTGCGCCAGAATTGTTTCGGCGTTGGGAAACTGACCCACCCTGTCGTCGAAAACTTTAATGTTATTGTAAGAGATGTCTAGGTGTTTCACAGCCGGCAGCACCATCAAAGGCGGGTCACTACAGTGAGGCAAGTCCGTCAGGGCATTGTTGTTAAGATGCAACTCCCGAAGTGCCTTAAGTTCGTACAGATCCGAAGGCACATTTTCTATGCGGTTGTGAGATACATTAAACACCTCTAGTCCCGTCATATTCACAAGCGTCGGCGGAACGGACTTCAGCTTGTTGTGAGAAAGATTTAAGTGCTGCAACGTGGATAACCCATCCAGTTGCAACGGCCACTCCGCAATGTTGCAATGACTAACGTCCAACCATTCCAATAATTGTAGTTGCCCGATACCGATGTCCCATTCACCCAGTTCCTTCAGAAGCTCCAAGTTGCCTGTTTCCATCGGAATGGCTGTTAGCGGATTGTAAGATAGATCCAGAACGCGTAGTTGTGCTGTGACAGGAGCATCATAATTATGGCATTGAACGGAACAGCAGCCAATCCCAGAAATATACATATAACCAATAACAAAGCAAATATACCAGATAATATGACGATTAGACAGTACATTGATAAAATAGCGGCGAATCGTACAGAACACATTTTTGGGATGATTACTGCGCTACTTACACAGCTTATAAAAGTTTCCAGGGTAATTCATAATCCGATTGTGGCTCGCTCGAAACTCTTCCAACAACGTCAGCTCCTCAATTTCCGAGGGCAGAGTCGCTATGCGGTTGTGACTAATATTCACGTGGGTGAGATTGTTGAGGTATTGTATCTCCGGCAGTACCTTGCGCAGTCGGTTGTGGGACATATCCAGCTCCTTGATTTCAATGCAGTCATACAGACGAGTTGATATACGTGTTGCCCCACAGTCCGATAGGTTCAATACAAATGCCTCAGGGATGTTGTCCACGGCTTCATCCATCGCTAGCTGGATTTTAGAGCGAGGGTACTTCCGACTCAGTCTTTTGCGCTCTCGCTGGGCCTCCGAGTCCTCGGACAGATCCTCACTACCCGCGTCAGTATCCCCGTCATCATCATCGTCGTCTTCCTCTTCCGCTTCAACATCGGCTTTTACAGACCCCTCGTCACTACCACCCTCTTGTTTCGGCTTCTTGACTACTTTGGGTTTCCTTTCGTAGTCTAAGCGACCATTCATAAAAGACGGTAGTTCCCACATTGTAGCGTACGTGCTAGGGTTGTAATAATATTTGCTGCCTGAAGATTCATCCACGGCTTGGATTACTGTACTCTGATACAGCAGCCGTACACGAATAGTAGCCAACGTCATTCTGATTCGTGTTTGTATTTTTGTTGCTGCATCTTCATCGGTGTACGTCGGAGATATGATATCGATGTCTCCAGTCAATAATAGCTTTGGCTTATTCCAGTATGATAAATCAGCCACTTTATCGTAATAGTAGTATCGTTGCCTTCTAGGATCTAAAATTTTCTCAAATCGTTGGTTGATTTGACGAATAAGTTTCGAACGCACAACATATCGGCGAACACATGCCTGGAGCTTGGTGACACCAAACTCGCCGTACTCGAGTTGGTCGCTATTGAGATGACTCAAATCCATCTTTGTAGTGACGATTCCCACTGTTAACGCCTTTTACATGTAGAATTGATATAATAAGAAGTGGTTGTGGACATAATATATATATATACTGTACTGTACAATGCGTTTGAAAAATGAAAAAAAAGAAGAAAAAAAAAGAAGAAAAAAAAAGAAAAGAAAACGAAACCGGCGTTTGAAGTTTGAAGTATATACATGGGGAAGAGTTGGTGCGCACTCGTGCTGCGCGCATAGATAGTTGTCTCGACAGCCAAGATGTTGTCAAAATTTGCTAGTAAAACTGCGGTCATCACCGGTGCCGCATCCGGACTTGGTTTAGAAATCGCCCGCAAGTCGGCAAGATTGGGCATGCGGCTTGCCATGGTGGATCGCAACCCAGAAGCACTAACTAGTGCAGCCGAGTTGTTGAAAGAAGAATTCAGTCAGTTGGAGCCACCTCTCACTGTGGTTATGGATTGCAGCGACGAGAAGCAAATGGATGTGTTGGGCGTCTCGGTAAAGAATCACTTCGGCGGCGCCCCGCATTACGTTTTCAACAATGCAGGAGTGGCTGCGGGGGGCCTGGTGTGGGAAAACAGCATGAAAGAATGGGATTGGGTACTAGGTGTTAATCTTATGGGAGTTATTCATGGCATCCGAGTATTTACCCCGATGATGCTCGCAGCAGCTAAATCTGATGCTGAATACCGCGGTCGCATCATCAACACTTCAAGCATGGCCGGACTAGTGAGCATCCCTCTCTCTGGCATGTACAATGTGAGTAAGCACGCCGTAGTGACTCTGTCGGAGACCCTGTACCAGGACCTGTCCCTCGTCACGGAGCAAGTTTCGGCCTCCGTGTTGTGCCCGTTCTTCGTCCCCACCAGCATCGCGCAGTCGGCGCGGCCGGCATCGGTGCTGGAGCAAGATGAGCAAACCAACACCCCCAGTAAGTTGATCGCCGAGGCGTCCAGCGTAAAAGCTGTAGCTGGCGGCAAGGTCACAGCAGAGCAGGTAGCCGACATTGTGTTTGATGCGTTGGAAAAGGAGCAATTTTATATATTCACGCACCCGAAGACACTGGCAAGCTTCCAGGAACGCGCAACGGACATATTGGAAGGGCGCAGGCCCTCAGATCCCTACCTAGGCAGGCCAGAGATTGGAATCGCGCTCAAGAAAGCGCTGCATAAACATTATAAATAGAAGTTTCATAGAACTTCGAAGTTAAATAGTGCGCAGTATGTGCTTTTTTATTAGACAGCATGTAGGGCAAATAGCTCAGTTGGTTAGAGCGTTGTTCTTATATTCAGTCTTAGACAAAGGATGTGCAACAGGTGTTGAGAAAAGTTATATACTATACTACTGTACTGAGCGGTAGTAGAGTAGCAACGTTGCGAAAATGATAGTACTTCGACGCATCAATTTGGAGAAAGCAGTATATATATGTTGCGTAGCTTTTTTTTTTTTAACTGCCACCGATACGGACACTATATATAAATACCATTGTATATACTATACAATTTAGTTACATTTGAATGTTGGCACTCATTTGGAAACAATATGTATATAGCCCACAATGTCGAGCAACTGCTCGTCTTGCGACTGCTCCTTCTGGGGCCTGCCGCCGTTCTCACTACCGCTACCAATACCACTACTCATTTGGAAACAATATGTATATACCCTACAATGTCGAGTAACTGCTCGTCTTGCGACTGCTCCTTCTGGGGCCTGCCGCCGTTCCCACTACCGCTACCAATACCACTACCGTCGCCGGTCACGGGGGTCGCTGCTGACTTCACCCCGCCACTGCTCTCCACGGCTGCTGAGGGTAGTGCCTCAGGGTGCCGAATATTGTCATTTCCCTTGCCCTCCACCGAGTCGCTGCTAATGACACCTATTTGAACATATGAAGCCAATGCCCCTGTGGAGGCCTTGGTGTTGGCTGCCAGATGACTTCGAACGCCATCGCTACTACTATTACTGCTATTACTATCACTACTCTTTGTTTGCATGCCATAGGCACTGCGGGCATTATGCTGTTCGCACTCACGCTCTTTTTCTTCAATATCTCTACCACTTTCACTGAGATGATCGTTCTCTCCGCCATCTTCATCGTCATCGTCATCGTCATCGTCCTCCTCCTCGTCCTCCTCGTCCTCCTCCTCATCGTCATCGTCGTCATCGTCGTCACTATCATCCCCACCTTTTCCAGGATGATATGTATTCAGGCCGCTCCGCTTCTTGCCGCGACGTCGCTGCTCTTTCACTACCACCGGATTGAACCGCACTGTGCCAAACAAGATCGGACCGATTCTTTCGAGTGACTCGCTGGTGTTACTGGTACTGCTACTGTTGCCACCCTCTGCGAAATCAGCACTGTTGCTTCGAGGCCGATTAAATCCACTTTTACTACTGCTCGTAGAGATAGAATTGGTACTGCTAGCAGCACCGGTCACTCCAGCAGTAAGGGGAACACCAGACTGGGCTGGAGAAGTTGTGCCGGAGGCAGATGAAGCTAATGAAGAAAGAGCTGAAGAAGAAGAAATAGAAGTGAGCGTGACTGGCTTGAAGGTCGCCGCTGCTGTGATGCCAGTGTACAGCACTAGCTCGTTCAGAGGAGGCAGTCTTTGCAATATATACGCCGTTGTCAGGCTGCTGGCTGCTCGGCTCAGCAGTTCTACGGGCAGAACCTTGATGTGAATATCTTCGCTGGTCTCCCCAGGCTGCAGATCCACAGTCAGTGCAGAGGTGGCCGCACCGCGCCGCAGCTGCATCTGTAGGGGCTGCAGAATGTGCACTAGCTGCGGGTTCATCTGCACAGACAGCAGCGCCCGCACGGCTTGCGCTAAGTTGTTACGCACATTAACACGGGCACGAACGTTGCTGCTGCTACTGCTGCTGCTACTACTGCTGCTGCTGCTGCTGCTGCTGCTGCTGCTACTCCCACTGCTGCTACCACCGATGTCCAGAGAAGGAGGAGGAGGCGCATCGCCCGCTGCGGGAAGAGAAGGGTCCCCACTACCACCAGATACTGTTCCGGCGCTAGTGCTGCTGCCGGTGTTCATAGCGGAGGGGACAGAGTCCTTTAAAAGCAGAGGATAATTCAATACCAACGGTTCTTTCAGCAGGCGATAGAAACTAGGCAATTGCATATCAGAGTCAAAAAAACTTTTGTTAGTGCTACCGCTGTCGCTGCCGCTACTGCAGTTGCTTCCAGTGCTGATGCCGCGTTTTAGCCCTGCAGAATCCAGCGGCCCAGCCTCAATCCTTCCGTGCCCTTGCCCCAGTGCCAGAATACTGGACTCTGCTGCTGCGGCTGCTGCTGGGAGGACAAAAGGCTTTCTGCGAAGCACAGCGCGGGCGGAAGCGTACTGGGCGCGAGAGCAGATCTGTAGCGGTTGCTGAGGTTCTGCGCGCCGCATTTGCTGCGACTCGCCTCCGCTGCTGCTACCACTGCCACTGCCGTTGCTACCACCACTACTGCTACTACTACCACCACCTCCGCCAGCGCTACCCTGCTGCTGTCTGTCCTTACTATCGCCCTTGCTACTCTCAATGCGCAGTACTTGTCGCGCATCGACCTCTACATGCACCCGCACAGACAGCTCATCACTGAACCAGTAGTGCCCCAGTCCTAGTCCGTCCTTGCGCTGGTGTTGCTGCTCGTTCCTGCTGCCGCCGACACGACCGTCACCACCACTGCCGCTTGAACCATGGCTACTGAGCTGGCCAGTGCTATTGCTATGGGCAACTGAGTTCATAGTGTTGCTGCTGCTTCCGCTACTGCTGCTATTGCTGACGTGTGCAGTACTGCCGCCTAATCCTCTACGCCGGATGCCACTGTCACTGCCACTGCTTACAGCGGAAACTGTAGAGGAGACATTGCTGCCGCCATCATCAGCGCTACTTCTATCGCAGTTACCATCGTCGTTGCCAGCATCACTCCGCTGGCGATACGGCTGACGCCGGCCACTGGCACTGCCGCCGCTGCTGTCACCCGTAGATGCGGCTAGGTTTTTTACCAGAAAGGTTCGATCCAGGATCTCGCTGTCCGCGTAGCGGGGGATAGTCGCAACCAAGGTCAGCGTGGCTCCCACTCCTTTTGCTTTGGCGGTAAACGTTAGGGCGTACCCTCCGGAAGCAGCTACCGCATCCACAGAAGTAGCAGACGAGAGCGAACCGCTGCTGCCGCCGCCACCCTCGCCGCCAGATGATGAAGTCGAAGTCGAGGACGCTGTACCCGCGGAGGCGGGCACGGGCAAGGCACTCAAAGTCTGCCTGCAGCGCTGTGACAACTGAGTGCTGCTGCTGTTCCGGTTGTCACTGCGAGCTGCAGTGGAAGTGCTAAGAATAGTTGCCGTAGTGGCGGAAGTATCAACACTAGTAGCAGTCTTAGAAGCCAGAGCCGTGGTTTCTGTTTTGGCATTGATAGCCCCGGTGCTCGTACTTGTACTAGCGCTATTAGTAGTGCTATAGTTATTAGAATTACTTTTATGTCGAGGAGTCGACGTTGGGGAGGTTCGCGTTGAGCCACCACGGCTACTGCTTCGGCTATTGCTACCACTATTGTTATTGCTGAAAGGCACTGCGGACGAAATTCCGCTGAGGGAAGTGTGTACATCCTCCCAACTGTTGCCCCTACTGCGTTGGCCCGCCATCTGCTGCTGTTGATCAGACACACCTCTGGTATCTCGGCTACCCCCTCTCAGAGGAAGCATGGTCTCGATCAACATTGGCACCGCAGCCGCGGACACCGCGCGATCAAAGGAAGACGAGCTGGACTCAAACGCGGTGAATAATCGTGGCTGCAGATTCATCTGCGATGCATGCTGCGGAGTCTGCGCCTTCAGCTGCTCCTGAGACTGCAGCACAGGCGCATCCCTTACTTGCAGCCAGGACGGGAGATTCAGAATCGCAAAGGGGATGTCGACGTCGCAGTTATTTTCCACTTTCAGCGTAAAAGTTGAGCGGTGCCCAGCGCGCAGTTT
>JACKZZ010016584.1_pt1 | contig 15061 bp, 4 predicted proteins | sample 8027871 | NCBI WGS metagenome assembly JACKZZ01 (sample SAMN15724774, study PRJNA655200) | protist metagenome | isolation source: fluorescence activated cell sorting (FACS) single amplified genomes of... | place: USA: West Boothbay Harbor, Gulf of Maine | collected 2000-07-19
GTAGATAGTTAGTTGTTCTCGTAGATATACAGTTTATATTATATACCGTAGATATTAAAACCGTAGATATTAAAATAAGCTACTTCGTACAAGTAGTCTGTTCGTAAAATTCCACCCACAACTAGTTTGCTTGCTGTGGTTGGCGACTCTGAGAATAGCTAATAAAGAAATCATGCTTTATCGAGCAAAGCTATTTTTGTTTCATCTCTATCATCACAACTTGTGCAAACCCATGGAAACAGGAAACAGGGACTGTGCGCAAAAGAGACCATTTTAGCCACATAAAGCAGAACTAGCCCAAAAATTTGAAAATTGCCCCCTACGGTACGGTATATATCTAATCTGGTCCGTAGCGCCATGTATGAACAGCACGTGGTATCCATCCTCGAGTCCAGTAAGAGTAGATTTTTTATTACAGTATCGATGGTTTTCTCGTTTAAAGTTTTAAATAAATCATGGCTCCGACTATCTAGAATCCATATCAGTTATGTCTCAGTAAATAAATATGCTCCATCTTCTTCCGTTTTTTTTATTATTTCTTGACCATTGAGATTGCTTTGTATTAATAACTAATACCAAGAAGAGGGCTTTATTTTCCATCAACTACTAATGTTGTGGAAAATTTATTTTGACCCAGGAGTGATGCCTGCGCATTTAAAGCACAAATCAAAGTCGCATTGGTTGCAGCGTAGGCGCTGCTTGTTGCCACCAAGATGGCCAAATGCACTTTTACCCTGACACTCGTCACATTGGTAATTTTCGCGGTCGCTGTTTTGGAGAAGGTGACCCTTTGGACATTGCAATTTAGACGTCAATTCAATGCCAAACCCAGTTTTGGCATGAACTGGGTTAATAGCAGAACCATTCGACATTGAGGGTGTAGAGCCAAGTTCACGAGAAGTAGGAGCATTCTTTTGTGCTCCATAGTATTGCCACATCACTGATACATAAAACATAAGAGCGATGAAAAATGCACCGCATAGTGTGGATGAGACCCAAACATAGTATACACCTCCAAACCAGCTATGACAGAACGTATCATCAATCATCCCAGTGAATATACCACTAACAACTGTACAATCAGCGGTCTCTTCGAGGGCAACCAATACTGTAGACTTTATGTCAGTAAACGCTGCAATTATCGCCTCATAATAGGACGTATCCTCCCCCGCAGTACAGCCGTCTATAGTGTTTTGAGCGAGTTCTATTACGCCATCAACTGCAACCTGTAAATCGTTAACATATCCTTGTATATTTTCACTGTTCCCGCCTGGCTGGCATGCATTGGGACCGTAGTACTCACCAATAACAGTCGTTGCGCCGCCACTAATATTATCTAAAATAACACCGGAAGGATCATAACAGAAATCAGCTAAAATATAGAGCAGTATCAAAACAACACAACTGAAAAATACAATAAAAAAAACCGCGCACCAGTTCGCAAAAAATGTGAACTTCATCAATTTCTTACTATGGAAATAATCGGAAATGAAATATGCTGCGACTGAAGCTTCGTAAAATAACCAGACAAAGACAATGCATACTGCCCACTGCCCACCAAATTGGTCCAAATAATCCGAAGCGCCAGATATATCCATAGCACTTGCTAAAGAACGGATACCATCGATAGAAACTTGCGTCAAAGTTATTGCGGCCTCCATGGTAGCACCTGCAGTACAAGCGTTATTTTGTACACTTTCATCATTTTGAGTTCGAGCAACTGTGACGTCAACAGTTGCAGCATCAGATTCAGTAACAAGATTTTGAAATGTTTGATCAAATTCATCAAAGTAATTTCCAGCATCATCATTTCCCTTGACCACTTGAGTAAGAGAAGTCCAAATTATCATCGCAGTGATAAAGATCGTAAAACAAATGACCCAAAATGGATATTGTAAGTATTTTGGAATAACTGCTCTTACTTGTCCATCTGGTAAAGTAACCCATTGTATATTTTCAGGTTTGGCTTTACATTTAAGGAATTTGCAGCACCTACATCCTCGACAAACAATTGAAAAGCACATTGTAAAAAGAAAAATATTAAAGAACATGAAAACAATACCAGATGAAAGAAAAATGCCAAAAAAATAGTCTTTGTTCGAAATTTCGTTGCCTCCATCCCCACTTCGAGGGTAATTATGAACAGATTCAACCTCTGGACTTGGCTCATAGCTATAAGATCCTGAGCAGGGGAAAAGCGCACATATGATCAAAGACAATACTAAGAAATTTGTCGTCAACTTCATCGTCATGATAATGATCGCGTAAAAAAGTCCGCAAGAAGAGAGGGTTGACGCACTATTTATAAAGCTGCTCAAAATAACAGGTACCCAAAATTTCAATTTTTGGGCAGGTCCAGATTCCGTGACCCTGTCACCTGGCATGCCTGGAGCCACTCATATTTTCCGGCCGAAAACCAGTTTTGTCATCCTAAATCGCTCCCGCTAGGCGGTTCTGTATCCTTTCTTGGGTAAAAATCAATCTAATATTGCTTTATAATAGTATGAGTTCTTAAAATGCAATTCGAAAGTTCTTTAAAATTCCGTCATCGGCTCCGTGAGTCATCGTCACCACTTCAGGGCCTAGCCTACATTGCATCGACCGGCTGCTGTATGACAGTTGATGAATATGCGATGCGCCTCTGGTCCTATCGCAAGCAGGTCAAGTTTGTTTATTTCAAGTCTCCACAGAAGCTTCGAAAGGTATTAAGCATGAAATACATCGCTTCATTGGATGTTGTATTTTTGATATGGTCAAACCGTGACGAAGACAGTGGTGCCTATACGGGTGTGACTGTGCAGATATGGAGTGCTAATCTAGAACGTATACAAAAAATCGCTCTTCCATACCCTAAAGTAATAGAATGTGTCTGGTGTCCCGATGACCAGCGAATCTGCTTAATTCAACGCAACACGAATTGGACTCTCTTCAAGATAGACAGCGATTGGTTATACACAGAGGACACTAAGAAGTTGCCTTTATTCCCCAAAGAGCGTGATGTGAAGTCATTCGATGAGACTCTAGGTGCTACTGCTGCTGCTGCTGCTGCGGGGTCTGATGCGGGAAGTGCTGCGAGCCGCAGTCCCAATGTGAGTGCAGCCACTAGCCCTGAGGAGAAGCGGAGTAAGAGGCTCCATGTTTCTATTGAGGAGTATCAGGACAATGACAACAGCGAAGTACCAAATATGAATCGACAATGCTTCAAAGCCTTGCAGTGGGTAGAGGTAGACCAGATTATTGCCCTCGTTGACGACTATATCCACTGGTACTTTAAGGAATTTACCTTACAAGTCAAATCTAAAACTACAGCTAAACAGAGAAGGCTTCAGAAATTGGGACTCGCACCTTCGCCGGATAAAACAAAGAAGAACAAAGAAGCTCCATTCACGAATATTCGCTCCCTGGATCTAATAGAGTGCTGTCGAGAAGAGGCTGGCCCGCCTACTAGCATGCTTCAGGTGGGTACTGATGCTTATATTGTGGGCTTTAAGACTGGTCATATTAGAGTAATCTTATGTAACTTGTCTTCTGCTGATGTCAAGGAAAATACTCCTCGTGTTGTAGGTGTATATCACGCTCACCAGGCACCTGTTACGAGTATTATCGCTTCCCCTTGGAGAACCTCTGTAGGCGGTGCTGCTGTGACCGAATTCTACTCAACTGGTGATGACCACCGCATTGCCCATTGGGAGGTAGTCGTAGGCACATCGAATGTCGAATTAATGGAAGATCCTTACTACTCAGCTGCCCCCGGTGAAGCAGGTTTGGATGGACTGGAGGGTAGCCCGGAAGATCTCATCCAGCGCCGAGCCCAGCCAGACCAGCCAGATGAGCAGAAACTTCTTAATGAAACGGCTCTGACTGAGAACCTTCTCGGACAGCACACAATGAATGCAGAGCCCCCCAACCATTCATTCTGGGGGGACCATCTTCAACGCGTAACGCGCCTAGGGTGGCTAACGGCGTATGAAATGGTAGCTGCCAGTGTACCAAGAAAGGTAATAACGCTAGTCTTCGGTGGTCAGTTAGTTATGATGGAAGTGATGGCTCGCCATAGAGTTACCAAACTATTGCGACCGGTGACTACCACTGCACTCGGCCCACTCCCTATGGTTGATGATGCCTCCATGTACAATCCTTCTTCTTCGCAGTCAATAGAGCAGGATTATTACTTAAGTAATACTTTCCTCGCCCTTAGTGATCCTGGCACCATAGCTTTGCTCTCTTCTAGTAGCGGAGAGCCCCTGAAATTGCTAGATACCACTGAAAAAGGCGACACGTCTGTGATCCAAGATGCGCCATCTAGCCATGCTGGTGTTGTCGCTCGTGATAAGGAGTTAGCTTCCAATGGAGAATGGCTGGCAGGTTATCCAGTTACCGTCTTCTGGTGCCAGTATACGCAGCTGTTCTTTGTAGGCTTTTCTTCTGGTGGTGTGGCAGTCAAGTCCGCGGATGGCCGTGTCCAGAAGCACCTTCAGACAAGGAAGACGCACGGGGCACGTATTTCTGCAATGATGACCTTCCCAGGGAATGCTTACACGTTGAACGAGAAAATGATGCAGGCCTCAGCAACATCGGGCAAAGGAAAAAGTCCTATTTTCCTACTTGTAGGTGATGATGACGGTCGTTTGTCAACATGGAAGGTAGGACCAGGACATGCAACTGAGGCCGCATGGACAAGCACTACACACAGTGCAAGAGTGGTTTCACTTGATTCAGTAGGCCTGACTTCAATGGGGCTCAAATCCGCCTCCTTGTCGGGTGGCACTGTTGCGGTGTCGTGTTGCCGTAATGGAACGGTGCGTGCATGGTCAGTGTCGTGGAATGGAGTGTTGGGAATGATTGCCTACTTTGACACACATGCGACTTTAACTGCGCTAGGTATCATTGCCTTCCGTCGCTCTTACAATAAAGGCGACAATATGGATAGTCAAATGGATAGTTTACTGGAGAGCTCCATGGCGGAATTGAGTGTTGATCGCTTACAAGTTAGTCAGAGCGTTGTTGAGGGCGGTAACTTGGATACTATGGACTCGTCTGCAACCGTCATGCACGATGGTGCGCCTCCAGTGAAAGACGGGGGTGAGGAGAAGTTGGGCTTGTCGGTTGTCTGTATGGTCGGCTCTGACCATGGCATGCTCCAGTCTTGGGCGCTTAGTAAGAAGGACGAGGCCCTACCATGGCCTGTATCGTCTGGTCAAGTGCATAGCGGGAAGGTCACATCAATTCGTACCGTAGTTCGGTCCAGTGATTTAGGCGTGCTTTGCTTATCTTCCTCATTAGACGGAACCATCCTCATGTCTCAAATCAGCATACATGGGCACCTAACACGCCTACAGTACTTCGCTCTCTCCTTCCCTGTTACCAATATATTCTTGCGGATCCCTCCTTCAGAAGGTGACGGTGATATTATGGAGTGTGTCGCCTTTGGAGAGACGGAGATGGCGCGTGTACTTGTGGAGGCTAGAGCAGCATCATCAATATGGGAGAGGCGCGCCGTGGATGCTATTAGTAGGGGGAAAGTGGTCTCTAGGCGACCTGAAATATCCAGTCGCTCGGTCACAATTGAATTGATCCCATCGCGCAGTATAAGTGTTGTGAATTCAATCACTTATGGTGGTACGGAAGTTGAAAATCACGACGAAGACATTGATGATGACAAAGAATTACGGAGCCCATTCGAAGGTGATAGTGAAATTAAAAGAGCTCATTCTGCAGCTCTGGATATGATGGATGAAGGCGATGATGGGGGACAGGTGGCTCAAGATAGGCAACAGATGCTATTGGAAACACCACTTTTGCAGCCTATGGACCCATACCAGAGAGCTGTTATGACTGAGCTCCATTTCACTAAAAAGGACCCGAAACTCCTCGAGTACTTCAAGCAGCACTCGAATAAGGGTACTAATACAGTGACTGCAAACCAAGTAGTATCGATAGTTGAGCGCTGGTTGCACATTGGGCCGACTTCACGTGTTATTCGTGACCTCCTTCGGATCTTGAACATCTCTGACGACAATTCTGTGAACTTTCTCAAGGTCGCTAAAGTAGCCGCTGTTGTATCATCAGCATTAGGTACTCCCTTTACGCGAGACAAGGAGTTCAAGACGACTCGCAAGCAGCGGAACTACAAAGAGATGGGTCGATCGAAGACATCAGTGTCCTACAATGCAATGGGAGAGAAGGTTATCGCCAACGTACCCATCACCAAGGATGCTCTAGGATTGCATCGTGGCTATGTGGATGTCTTAAGGGCCATTTGGGATGAACAAAGCAAACGTACTGTAAGTGTCCAGCCGGCGAAGGTTTACCCGGAAACTATTTTGAAGAAGATTCCTAAACCTTTTAAGTCTCTTATCTATAAAAACGTTGAATTTCCCGCAATTTGGAAGCCATCAGAAGAGCATTGGTTTGACCTCCGCCGCACCGTGCGCATCGCTCGTACTATCTTGGACATGCGTCTGTCAGAGCAGCGAGAGTATGTGTCGAAGTGCCCCGGAGCTGTTTCCACGAAGGACAGAAAATATCAGTCGAATCTTGTACTTTCCATCCCTAAGCTTGTTATGAAATACTTCGAGCGGAATTTTGGTGGTGGTGGACTTAACGTGGCTCATCAAAAGGCGATACATTACATCGAAGCGTGCTTGCAGTACAGTGAGCACTCTATGATCAATCTCATGCGGCATTTGCTGAGTCCAGAGCCTGCTGAACAGGAAGTGCCTGATGTTGCAATATGGATAGTCGCGGAGGTGAGAGGGTTGCTACTGCAGCGAAACCAAGTCACAGACCGTGCCCCCGTTGCTGCTTCTGATGTACTCGATGACCCGTCCGTTGATACCTACGGCTCTATGCACTCAGGCGGCAGTGGTGTAAGTGCTCACACTTTTACTGTGCATTGGCAGAGCGTGCAGCGCTCGGATGTTATGAATAGCGTCGATTACGTGCTTAGGGTTAAGGGAGGGTATGGTATTGCGACTGTTAATGGCGTGTTAGGTGCTTTGGACTACTTACCAGCGGTGATGGGGAACACGTATGATTTGTCCGAGTTGGAGCATGGACATGGAATGGAAGGATACGAGAGAGTAGATGGCAAGAAGCCCTCCAATAGCGACTTTGTGGACTTGGAGGCGGCACTGGAGGTTATTGGTCTGGAGATGACGCATTACTACCACTATCTGAAGGGCCTAGAGGACACCATCTGTACGAATGCTTTACCTGAATTCCGAACTACAACACGCGCTATTCGTGTTCGTGAGACGAGAGAGATGTCTGCAATGGACTCGCTGATGCGAATGAAGGATCTAATGATCCAATTCGTCGGTAGTGATCCGCAACGGACGGGTTGTCTGCCCCCAGACGAGTTCAGAGCAGTCATGTCTGCAGCGGGACCGCTATTAATAGGCGGTATATCAGGACAGCATGAGATAGATAATATTGTATCGCTGTGCTTGAAAATGTACCGTGAACCAATGGATGACACAGTATGCTACCTGGACATGTGGTGCACACTACTCGCTGGTATCATTAACACCAATGGAGAGAGCGGGTTTAATGGCACCGCCGTGATGGAAATTCTCACTCAAATAAAGCGAGGTGTGGAATTGTCACAAGCGAAGGCTACGGTGGAGTACATCACAATGGTGCAGTTCCCGCAGAGGTATGACTCGTCGTGGGTCAGCAGAGATCACACAAACCGTGCCGTACAGGGCCTACAGGGACAGTTTAACTATTCCATGACGGTGGGATCTAGCGAATCAGTGGTATCTATTGAATCGTCCGTGATATCGATGGTGGGCGGACCGTCTGCTCTTTTGCCGCGTGACGGAGAATGGCAGCTTGATGCTCCGCAGTTGCCTACTGGGGAACCGGGAATGATGACCATCAAAACGGTCCGGGCAAAGGAATTAAATAAATGGCAAGTTAAACAAGAGAAATCCGCAGTAAAACCAACGGAAGAAATGTCAGCATATCGACCAGATGTGATCCCCACTTTGCGCAAAGGTGCTAACTACTATGGCGAGACTGTCGGTGCTCCTAGCGGCAAATTCGAGTCTAATGCGGTTCTTCGGGGGGCAGAAATTGGGAGCTTTGACCTAGCACCTTTGGATGTCAATGATAAATCTGGCCTAGTTGATTATCACTGGCGTGAGCGCTCTCATAAGGAGCGACTTGATGAGGAGGAGAAGCAGCGCAAGTGGGAGATTATTCATGGTAAGGGTACTCGTAGTATTGATGGCCTCCTTAAGGGTGATCGAGCAAGTACTGCATCAGATTTCCAACGGGGATTCACTTCCATTTTAGATCATATCAACCAGCGTTCAGTAGTAACTGAGGGTGTGACGCCTCGGGGGCCATGGTTGGATCAAGACTCTTGGGCGCGTCTTGATGCAGAATCATCTATGGCGGGTCTTTCTTTTGGAGATGAAGGTGAGGACCCGTTGCTTAAAGGTGAAGACAGCCAGGTAACGGATTATACCTTAAGGAAACCTTCACATAGGGAGATTGTCGAGAAGAAGAAAGCAGACAAGATCGCCGCTCGTTCTACTGCCACTTATGAGGAGCTTAACCTACTTAAGAGGACACTGAACGAGCAGAGCCAAGAGATACAGCAGGGCAAGAATGCCTTGCTGATAACAGAAATGGAGGCTCGTCGTAGTACCCTAGAGCGAAGTATGGATAGTCTCGAAGATATGGTTCGTGTGGAGAAGGAACTCTTTGAGGAGAACCGCAGAGCTAAGCTCAAGCAAGATAAACTCGATAAGCGCGCTGCTCGTAAGCATGAGAAGTACTGGATGGAGTACAAGGAAGACCAGGATGAAGTACGTTACGCGCGGGTTAATAAGCACAAGATGGAAGAAGAAGCTAGATTGAAGAGAGAGGCAGAGGAGGAGGCTGCTCGGCTAGCTGAGGAGAAAGAAATTCACGATGCTCTCCGTGCTGCCGAGCGCGCCAAGGCGGAGGCCGTGAAAAAAGCGGAGCTCGAGGAGAAGGAGCGTGTGAAAGCACTTGAAGAGAACATCATAATGAAACACGAAGAGGCTCGTACTCGCGAGGCTGAGAAGTTCCGCAAGGAGCAAGAGAGAATCGCTGCCATTGCCGCAGAAAAGGAACGTGTCGCCAAGGAGAAGGAGGAGGCTGAGAAGCGCCGATTGCAGTTGGAGGCGGAAGAGAAGGCTGCCGAAGCTGCCGCAAAGAAGCAGAGACAGGAAGACAAGAAGCGCGAAATTGTAGAAGGCCAACTGATGAAACGTGAAGACTTTGATGTCGGTGTAGATGAGCCGGAACCTGAACCTGAACCTGAACCTGAACCTGAACCTGAACCTGTTCAGACTTACGCCGATGAAGATGAGGAGGATGAGGGTGGTGAGGACGAGGAAGTTGCTGATTTACCTGAACATGAGGAGCACGGGCATGGCCACAAGAAGCACCCCTCTGGTAACCCCGATCGCACTACTCCTGGTAAGATCAGAGTGGCCAAGAAATTGACGAAGCTGTTAGAGCGTTTCGAGGCGGCAGAGGAAGGTACTTCTAACCACGAGAGACATAATGACCAGCCTGATATGCAGCAGCACTTCTTCATGCCGATGATGTTCGGACCGGATATACGATTCAATCCATTCAAGAGTAGCGAAGACCGTCGTGAGAATCTTTTTGATGTCAACAACACCCAGAGTGGGGTTTTCGACAAAGGTGCGGATGACAACAATGGCAAACGTCCAGTTAACCCCAACGACTTCTCCGATATCCAGAAGAAGATCGCAAGACACAAAGCGACAGTAGAGAAAGCCCGTCGTGCAGAGTTGTATCGCACAAGTGACTTTGACAGCGTTGCTTCTAAGGATTGGATGGAGATGGTTGTGAAGGAGAGTGCAGATTGGGAGGGCTATTTCAAGATCATGCGTGATCGCATGCGCGTGCCTACACCACCACCCGAACCTGAAGAAAGTAATGACGATATAGCCTTTCGAATAGCGATGAAACAGCTAGCAGAAGACCGGAGGATGCAGATAATGAACTCTGGAGTCGAGGTGCCTGGCTTCCTGGATGATATTGTACCAGCTAGCGACTCTATTGAAGTGCTCCCACTGCCGTTTGGTCATGTAATAGATAACATGGTCGGTCCCAAGGGCTATACATACTTCCAAGTGCGCCTACTTACTAGCACTGCATTACTCACATTTGAGTTGAACGCGACGAAGGGCGATGCAGACATGTTCGTTAATCTGGGCACTGAGCTTCCTACGAGAAGCAAGCATCAGTTCAAAGCATTCACGAATGCTGCTAATCGACATACGTGCCGCCTTATTATCCCCCACCATGTGCCTCGTACTGTGAGCATGACTGAGGATCCGTGGGAAAAGGAATCGATTTATATTATTGGTATTCATTCAGCTGCCGAAGGTGCCTTCTTCAAACTTTGGAGTATGGCTACTGACGATGCACCACAGACTTCGGCTTTATTCCGCACATCTAATTATATCAAAGGCTTAAATATGCTTGCATCTCATAGCTACGAAGATCTCGCAAAAAATTTCCAAGAGCTACACGAGCAGAACAAGCAGTTCGTATTGCAAGAATCAACGCAAGGGTTGAGTCAGATGCGCGAAATGGCAGCAGAAATGGGCCTGGATTTCTCCTCAGAGGATAGCTTGAAGGCATCCATCCGCCGCACAATGGGCTCTGAGCATGATGATTTTCCCATCAAGGGTGGGGGTTTAGACGAAGACACCCCCCCTCAACTAACTATGTCACAGGTAGATATAGGCAGCCTCACTATTGGTGGGACCGAAGTGAAACTTCCTTTAGATGGTTCTATTGACTCTCTCACAGATGGACAAGAAGAAGGACAAGGACTAGTAGAAGGAGAAGGCGAATGCGACGGCGAAGAGGGTGATCTAGTGCAGGTGACAGCAATGGAGAGTGACAGCGACGATGAAGAGGGCAGAGTCATGGAGGAATTTGTTGTCCGAGCTGGTCGAATCGAGATGCGTAAGGAACTACAGATGTTTCAAGATGGCATCCAGGGCGAGGGTGAGGGTGACATGGCGTTTATCGCCATCGAGGATGAGGATGACCGCCACGATCCGAATATGCACCCCGAGCTTTACCTCGATCCACCCATTTTAGGTCGGTCGATGGTAATAGATCAAGTATCCAATAGCCTTCACGTAGGTAGTCAAATCATGGCGGAGAGTAGCTTCGGTAAGCAGTTGAGCTATCAATCAGCGGTTTCTCTCGACGGGACCGAGAGCGATGCGTTTACAGAAGTTATGATGGACACTAAGCAACTTTTCCACTATGCTGATACTGAGCTCGCAATATGGATGAAAAAGAACATTGAACCTAGGAAGAGTGGCCCCAGAAGCCGTACGAAACTGCCTGAATTAAAGCAAACCGGGTCCCCCCCTAAGGACCCGATGGCCTGGATGCGCAAGGACCGTAAGCCGCAGAAGAGTGAGTCACTACCGCTGCTGCCTCTGTTCGATCGCCATGCTCTTGGTTATAATAAGCGCAACGGTACCATCAACTATAAATTGCCAAATGCCCCCCTTGGCCTCGGTCTCGATAAAAATAGAGAAAGCACAGGGAAATAATTAAATTAATATACTTGGTTAGATTAGGTAAGTAATAACATTGTATTTGTGACAAATCGTATAGACATTCAAATATCACCTCTGCAAGTCCCTGCAAGTCGATCCGGTTCAAAATGTGAAAATTGTGGAAAGTTTGATTTGCATTTCTGGCGTTTGCTATAGTCTTTTTTCGAAGAGAATAAACCCACAGCTACAGAGGAATAGAGATATTAATAAGTAAAAGAGAGGAGAGGAGAGGAAGAGGAAAGGAGCGAAGCAGGCATTTGAAGATTTGAAAGTAAAGATGAGAGATCCACCGCGTCTATATGCTATAAACTACGGAATGCCGATTGTTTTGAGAGTGGATGCTAGTAACACTAGTGCGGGTGCCTAACTATACAACATTTGAGAATTGGAAGTAAATCAAAATCATTACCCCTACTTACCCGACGGACTTGTGTAAAAGGTAAGAAGATCGTGAGAAATGCCTCTTCGAATTCGATCACCTCCACCAATCTCTATACAAAGGGTTACAGTAGTAGGAATAGGGGGATGAGGGGGAGCAGGAGAAGAGGAGGAGGATGGGGATACGGGAGAGGAGGATGCGGATAAGGAACAGGAAGCCAATGAGGAGGAGGAGGACGACGATCCCTCTAAGGCAAGTTTCGGGACACGGTGCCTATAATGACGGTGCCTTATGCAGTAGCTGGTCGTCCCTTGAGCACTGGATGTACACTCAGGAGCTTGACACCGCTTCCCACCACCATGAGCTTTGCAGTAGCCTTTCAAGCCCCCACTTTGAGCAAGGGATGTACAGTCGGGAGCTTGACAAATCATATTTCGCGTCCTTTTTGTCACTTTTCCCCCATCATCTTGATCGTCATCCAGATCATCATTGGCGTCAGTATTATCTTTGATGTCCGTATTTGCATCAATTTCAAGTTTTTTTCGTTTCCTCGGCATTGCTTTAACGCTTTAACTTGTAATTCCAAGAAATTCCATTAATTAATAATTCCATGGATTTCCGGATTTTTGTCCGCTGGTGTAATTAATTTACCATTTTATCGATATATTACGTCTCAGGACTACCTTTTGAGAAATAATATCGATGGATAGTGGTAAAATAAAAGGTAGTCCGTTCAGGCGGCAAGCGGATGGAGCTGATAGTCCACATAGTCCTTTAAGTGGCTCAAACAGTCCAGCGCCTTTATCATTGACATTGAAGACTACCGATCTGCCTCTGCGACATCAACCGCTCATCCACGCAGCAGGTGTCGATTTCCCTTCTAGTCCTACAGATAGTATGCTGAGCCCAGTCTCTAATAGTTTAAAGCGGAAAAAATTTGGTGGCGCGCAAGTTAATAAGAAGCCCACAGTAAAGACGTGTATGTCGGATCTGAAAGAATTAGTACTTCCCATTCCGATTCCAACGAAAGCAAAGATAATTATAGGCAGTAGCTCACAGAATCGTCTAGCGATCACCCGAGCTCTCGGCTGGAACGTAAGTGTAGAGTTTAGCAATATAGATGAATCTATACAGAGCAGGGACCCCTTAGAACTACCAGTGCTCATAGCTAAAGCCAAGGCTGCATCTCTACTCGATCGTCCTAGTTTACAAGGCAGCGATGAGAAGCTTTTAGTTACTGCTGAATCAGTTTGCCTGTTTAAGGGAGCGATACGCGAAAGGCCGACAACAGCAGAAGAGGCAGTGGCCTATCTCTCTTCTTATTCCAATGAAACACTCAATATTGCTCATGCTATTGTAGTTACCCACATGCCCTCCAGGATGCAATCTACGGAGGTTAAGATGGCGAGTGTTACTTTCGGCGAAATTAGTGCTAGTGTAGTTCAAAAGATAGTAGCAAGAGGGCGTGCAGCGAAGGCACACGGAGCATTCACACCGGATGATGCGGACCTATACGCGCTCATGGTGCGGATGGAGGGCGGGCTGGATGCGCTGTTAGGGCTATCTGTAGAAGCTCTTATTCGTTGTATAGAGGATGTTAGCGCTCAAGTTGCAGCGGCAGGAATAGAAGATGTAGTAGATTCCAGCTCCCAGGCTAGCTGTCTGCTTACAACCTAGCCATACATACCTATAGGTTAATAAACAACTGCTTTGAAGTAAAAAGAAAAGAAAGAGTTTAAATATAGAATATTAATAAGCCGTACGGTAGATATGATTATAATTAAAATAGTAAATGTGTCTAAAAAAAATATACGAGTACCACGCACAAACATTGACGGAAGCGATAAACTCTAGTTGCTTTCATGATTAATAATTTCATCACTAACGAATCAAATCAAATCAAATCAAAGAATCACTCTGAAATTCCCCACGACGGCGCGGTGGTCAGAATAGAACGTTCCATGAACACACTCGTAGGATAAAGAATCCACATTGCACGCCGCCTTATTCTTGAATAACACACGATCACACCAAGCAGGGGCTCGGTTCTTCTTACTAGTGTCATAGGTTTCTGTTCCAGGGTCGAATTTGTATGATGGTTTGAATCGGATAGGGTGCTCTCGAAACCCTTTGAACACTTGGAACTCAACCATTTGGTTCCGTAACTGATCATTTTCTAATAAGACATCGAGAATTTGTTGAGGGTGGTCGCAATCCGTTACCTCCTTCACCTCCAGAACTTTCTTGGATAATTCTGCGTGGGGCATTGCCCGCAACTTGGGAGGCTCAAGACCGATAGATGAAGCAAGCATGGCTAACCGTAAGTTGTCGAGACCAGCCAAACCCACTGAAAGCCCGCGCTCGCCAGCTACCTTGACAAAGACATGGCTGGGCTCGTCATCCTTTTCATGCTCATCCTCATCCTCATGGAAGGCACTGCTCTTTGCCACCGCCTTGTTGCTCTGTTGTATCTTCAACTGAAGACCTCGAAGCTCTTCACCATTTATCATATCTGTAGGCCTGGAGTCAGGTCGTATCATAGACGAGATGCGCTTATCCGCCATTGTCATGCTGGGAGCCGTACTCGTACTACTGCGGTCTAGTTGAATACGAATAGCCTCATAACACGTCAGCAGGTTCTTTACCATCTGACCATCTCCTTCGATACGATAATTAAAATCACCCAACATGAAGACAGCATCGAAGTAGTTCCCCAGAACCTCCCCTTCAGGGAAGGTCTCTCCAGTATCTATGCATCCCAATACTCCAGGTAATGTAGCATCGATGCGAATAAAATCAGCTTTCCTTTCTGGGACGCGTTCAATGCGAGCAGCGAGATGGGCACACACGAAAGCAAGTTTATGACCTCTAACTACGCAAGAAATACCCACAGCACCCTTGTTAAACATAACATTACCCAGCCCACATGCGACATGACCAATATTAACATCTGATATGCCACCAAGCAGATCATCTCGCACATAAACGTTGATATGAATAGCACCCATTGCCTTGCCAGCAATAGCAGAGAATCTCTTGCCGAGACAGCTCTTCGTCATTGCTTGCCACACATCCACAGGTG
>JACKZZ010007752.1_pt1 | contig 15051 bp, 9 predicted proteins | sample 8027871 | NCBI WGS metagenome assembly JACKZZ01 (sample SAMN15724774, study PRJNA655200) | protist metagenome | isolation source: fluorescence activated cell sorting (FACS) single amplified genomes of... | place: USA: West Boothbay Harbor, Gulf of Maine | collected 2000-07-19
CCTCTGACGACTATTACTGCCGCTGCTTCCATCCGCACCATTGGCATTATTTTCACTTGTTATTGCAGGAGCTTTTGATGTCTCTGGTAATGGTGGTGGAATATATATTGTTGAGTTATCTTCCTTGTCGTTTCTTTTATCATCATTATTATCATTATGTACATTATCGGGATTGTCTAAAGGCGAAGAAATGCCAGCAAACGCTTGGCTACGCCTAGTACTAAGGTCTGTTGTGTTGTCGTCGTCGCTATCGCCCTGTTTCTCGTTGTTCTCTATCTCTTGGGTTTTATCTATTCCTTGTATACTTTTACGTCTCAATATTGCAGCGGCTACTTCCTCTGCATTCTTAACGGCAGCTTCTATAGTTAACTTCGTAACAGACTTCCTACGTTTGTACTGATCCATATGCTGGCGATTTAGTTCGGTCAAAAATTCTTCATCGCTATTTGTCATTTTTTCCGTTTCTGGGTTCATTGGGTCATCATCGTAGTTATCAACAAACTTTGCGTCATCCTGGCCACCACCCTTATATTCTACTATACTTTGCCTATCACTAATGATTTTTTTATAGCTTAGCGAGTCCATCTTGTCAGTACCTCCCTTACGATCACCACTACATACTTGTCCCATTCTTTTGGCTTGGAAACAAAAAATAAATAAAAAATATCCCAGAGCAGCAAGAAAAATGAGAATGGTTGTGTGTATATCTTAGAGCAAGAAGTGGGTATAAAATGTTTGTGCGGACAAGAAGATCGAGATTTGTTGGTGCAAGTAAAAATTGTCAGTGTATTGACGCACTACACTAACAATATTATTATTATATATTTATTATTTATTAATAATTATTAATTATTTTATTAATAATAATTAATTAATTTTATTAAGTTAAATTAATATAGTCTATTATCACACACAATACTACCAAATATAACAGTGATCCTCTCTGGCTACTGCACTAAATTGATACCTCGTTTCTACGACGTGTAGTGTGAGTATCAAAAGAAGAAGCAAAAAATCAACAATCACACACAAAAAAAGAAGAAAACTTTTAAAAAATTGATGAACATATAAGCACTAAACAACATAAAAGAGGACACCAATACAAAAACAACTTAAACTATCCATCACAACAACGCGAAAATTAGAGCCCTTGTAAACTAACTGCACAAATTAAAAGTCTGTAATAACATTATCAAATTTAAATTATCCATTCGTCACCTTCTCGCTTGCCAGCTTGGATCGTTCAGGGAAAGGAATTTGTAATCAACACTGCATGTGGGATGGGAAAAGTCTGTTGCCAAAATCGAACCTTAATGTATATATGCTATCAAGTGGTATACTATTACCATACTTGAAACAACTATTTCGTTGAGAAACAAATACCTTACTATACCACCCTATCAAGTGGTACTATTACCATACTTAAAACAACTATTTCGTATTCTTTCACGTTGATTAAACAAATACCTTACTATACCACCCTATCAAGTGGTACTATTACCATACTTAAAACAACTATTTCGTATTCTTTCACGTTGATAAAACAAACATCTTACTATACCACCCTATCAAGTGGTACTATTACCATACTTAAAACAACTATTTCGTATACTTTCAGAGTCAATTAAACAAATACCTTAATGTACCACCCTATCGAGTGGTAATACCACTGTACTTAAACACAACCATTTCGTACACTTAAGGTAATACTTATAGTTGCAGGTGAGGTTTGAAAACATAATAATTTCAATGGAGTGTAATATTTGTAACGTTTTTCCTATACTAAGTAGTACAAATACAGTTCACTTGCCGATATACATCAATTGCTGGAAATTTCCCCATAGTAAATAGTTATAAGTGCGCTTCCTCATCTTCTTCTTCTTGATACTACTTTGGCCATATAATATAACTGCCACACGAACATTTAACAACTAACTGTCTACGTGCCTTCCTTCGAATGCGTGGTGTTCGCCCGTGTAAGTGCAAAATAAGTAAACTATTGTGCAAGGTTTGCTTTCACAAACGTGCGGCTTGCGTGTCCTGTAGTATTTTAGAGTATATGGCATAGTTGTTGGTTTGTTATATCATTTTAATTTTTTTATTGTTGTTTTACACCACCATTTTTAGTTTACGTATACCAACTTACAAATGTCAAATTTTACAAGCTATGGTGAGGACATTGGTCTAAATGCACCAAAAAGTCTACGTGGTCGTAGCAACATGAGCAGCAAATATTCAAAAACAAATAGCCGTAGTAGTAGAAGCAGAAGTAATAGTGTAGATAGAAATTCAAAACGGCATTCGTCTTCAAATAGGAATAGAAATAGTATGAGCAATAGTCGACGAAGTACTGGAAGCAACAGAGGAAAGAATAGTACGATTAATCCTGAACTGTTGAAACCAGTACGTAAGACACTTTTACATGGTGAAAAAGTCAAACCACGATATGGCAATTTAAAAAGTCACAGCAAGGAAGATAACAAGATTGACGACGACGAGGAAGAGGAGGAGGAAGAATTTATTAATACTAGTATTGACTACAAGAAACCTATGGACGAGGACGAAGAACAATATGAAGACGATAGTTTTGAAGACGAAGGAAATTCACCACTAAATATTCATAAGCAAAGACGACAACAACAAGCGGCGGAAAATGCTGGTGGTAATAATAGTAATAACAACAACAATAATAATAATACTGATGAATCAAAGTACACCAACAATCTTGAAACAGGGTCTCAAACACCTACATTACCAAAGCCTACAATAAATACTGCAATGTCGATTATTGCTATGGAAAATAGAAAATTAGATCAGATTATTATGGCAAATCCAGAACAACGTAGTATTCATGAAGAACATGCACGTTTGGGTCTGCCAAAAAACCTAACGTACGCCGTCCATCTATCTCGCAAACGTTTGCCTGTTATTATTTTTAAATACGTTTCGCCAGAAAAATATCGACTTTTCTCTTTAAAAGCGCATAAACGATCAGAGCTAGTTGCAATGCAGTTGGGTCCTGAAGCTGGGATGGAATTTCAGCAACAATATTCCTCTCCCGATGGGAAAAATGGTGGGTCGTCGCCAAAGCGACACAATATACGAAGTCATGTACCTAACTGTAGCTGTGAAAAATGTAGAAGGGCAAGAAGGCGGCCAAGTAAGCATCCAACGCGGTTAGTTTTCCGAACTTTGGGCAGTGAAATTTCGTTGATCATTGCTACAATGCAGTCTCATGGATTTTTAAATGGAAGAAAATGGAATGTCTTATGGACGTCGCAACATTTAAAGTCATATTTTTATCAAGGTATTGAACGGCATCAACGTGTAAACCAATATCCGCGTTCGTATGAAATTACTAGAAAAGATACGCTGTGTAGAAACATTAATCGCATGAAAGCTATACACGGAGATCGCAATTATGGCTTTATCCCAAATGGGTGGGTATTGCCGACGGAATCAGATATTTTCGAGCGGTTTTTTCATCAAAATGGTGGGTGCTATATTGTTAAACCAGCTGCACTTAGTTGTGGTAGAGGTATTTACGTAACGGATGATATCAATGACATTGCATTGCATGGTTTGGATGAAAACGTCCAAGTTTCCCAGTACATAGCAAATCCATTGTTGTTAGATGGTTACAAATTTGATTTAAGAATGTATGTTGGCATTACCAGCTTTGACCCATTGACCATTTTCGTCCATGATTCCGGCCTAGCGCGTTTTGCAACGGAAAAATACAGTTCTTCCCCGGATTCGTATAATAATAAATTCATGCATTTGACTAATTTTAGTATCAACAAAATGAGTGAAAAGTTTCGTATAAATACAGATGCGGATAATGAATGCGAGGGTCAAAAATGGAGCTTGGCCGCTTTGAAGAAGCGTTTGTGTGAAGATCCATCAATTGGCCCAGAAAGAGTCAAACACGCATTTGATGCTGTAAATGATATTTTTATTAAAACTTTTATAGCGATTGAAGCGCAAGTAAATAGTGCAATGAAAATGTTCGTCCCGTTTAAAGAAAACTGCTTTCAATTGTTCGGGTTTGACATTATGTTCGATGAAACATTGCGACCATGGTTAATTGAAATTAATTTTGCTCCATCGCTTGCATGTGGCTCGCCGTTGGACTTAAAATTGAAAAGTAGAGTTGTGTCCGATTTGTTAACGTTAAGTGGTGTGATGCCTTACGATCCTGTGAAGATGAGTAATGGAGTTGGCAAGAATAATAGAAAAAAAAAAGATAATAAAAAAAAGAAAGCGGGTAGTAAAATGAGAAAAATCAATAATAGTAATAGTAAACATGGTTCAGAATCATCGATCTCTTCTCGTTTGGAAGGGTATACTACTGAGGAAAAACGTGCAATTTTGTCCATCGAAGCCCAGGACAAGAGATCAAATGGTTACACTCGTATTTTTCCCTCGGAACATTCTCATAAATATCGTTCATTTTTTCAAGAACCAAGGCATTTAAATGATGTTGTTGGCGATTATTTCTCGCAAGGCAAACGAAGTCCACATCAAAAACGAACACGAATGCAAGAGAAGGAGGATAGGGAAAAAGCATTTGGTTATCATTATTAAAGATGCAAGGTATCGTATGATAGAGTAAGGTTACGAAAGTAATAAAATATTTTAAATATATATTAGAAATAACTTTTAAAATATTTTGAGAGATAATATCAATCACAGGGTATATAAAATTTTATTTAAATTAATGAGTAAGATAAAATAATACTTGGTACTCTTTTGTGTTTTGTGTGTGTGTATATATATATATATATATATATCATGTTTTTTTAAATTATTGAGTAAGTGCATCATACTATATTATATACGAGCTCCCACATACGAGTATAAAAATTTTATTAACTTATGAGTAAGAATTTTAAATATGTACGAGCTCCCAAGATCCTCTATGATGCCCCAAAAAACCTATTAAATAGCATACGGGCATCATAGAGGATCGTATACATATATATATATGTGTGTGTGTTAAACTATATGTTTACCTCTGCTGCATGCACCAACTCTCTCCCCCCCCTTTTTTTTTCTTTTTAATAAAAAAAAGCATGTCCAGGTTCACTTAACAACGTATGTGTCATGATATATACTGGAACGACGCACATTAATGTCGAGATGCCAAGATGAAATGCCATATCTCTAATTTTATCTTTATGAAATGGATATAATATTGATTTTGCACGACGTCCGGTATCAGTTAATGATGCCATCACTTGTGCAATTATAATCGGCCCAACACTAATTAAACATGCCATTGTATTTGGACAATCTTTCCATTTATTATCACCATTATAGACGTTAACATCCAATACGGCACAATACAACATACCCCAAATTAAAAGATTCAACCCCATATAAATCACAAATTCGAATTCCGGCAATGTTTTACTAAAATTTGCTTTTGCATCATGTAATCGAACACTTTTTTCATCAACTTTTTCTTCACTACCACCACTATACGTAGTACCTTTTTCCTTTAATTTATCTCGAAACGTACCAAATAGTTTATCTATTGGCATACCTTGAGTGCCATAATTACATTCAAAATAACGATGATGTAAATAATGGTATAAATCACTTTGCATATTATCTTCCCAACCAGAATGAGATGCAGCTGGTGAAATTAATAAATGCATAATATTCCATTGAAATGCAAATGGTGTCGTGTAAATAAATAAACTTGGTGCACTAGACGTGAAATAATATAAGTGTTCCACTGGATGCATACTAAGTCCAGCAAATGGTTCAATGTCCGTATTACGATGATGTAAACTATGCACATATTTATACAATGCACGTATATGTATAAAACGATGTGCAAAATAGAAATGGCATTCACGATAAAATGGTACCCATAAACAGGATGAAAGGAATATAAACATATTATATTTATTCTTCCATATATCATTATCAGATAAATATGTTATACGATTCGTTGCATAACAATACATCATAATTGATTCCCAAATCGTTGCTTGAAACACACCAAGAAAGGAATAAAGCATATTATGCATTACTTTTTGATAATTGTATTCACCACGGTTATTATTAAATGGGCGTTTACTCCAATTCATAATATACAACGTCACATGCCAAAATCCAGCATAACCAAATACAATTAATGTATTTGTAAATAAACGTTTGTAAATCCAATCGAAACTAGTTAAACTAACAGTATCAAAATTATATGGATTGATGTAGAAATAATTTAATAACGATATTGCTAACCATATTAAATTTGGTGAAAATATAAACGATACTGGGTTTAACGCACCTTGAAACAAGAATTTATTCCAGTTAAATTTCTGTACAACTTCATTTAAACTCGTTGCACCAGGCTTTTTGCTTTGATCTACGTGTGCCGGTGCTTCAAAGAAAGAACCATTTGGCCCGCTTCCTGCAAAACCAGCAGGAACCACGCTGCACGTTTTATTATTTTTCCCGTTCTCCCGCTTTGCACTTGTTGCTTTGTTGCTTTTTGCGCGTATTTTACGTGGCATTATAGGTATTCTTGCAGAGTAAGTAGATCCTACTGATGATGGTGATATATATATATGTGTGTGTGTGTTCGTAGTCGTGTATATTCGCGGAGTCACCTAGTCGGAAGGTGGTGGAATATGCCACAAAATTGTGCGTATACTATATATGTGATGTTAATAATAGAATTAAGAAGATCCTACTGATGATGGGGATATATATGTGTGTGTGTGTGTGTGTGTGTAGTAGTCGTGTGCCACATAATTGGTGTGTATACTACCAGTATTCTAATATGTGATGCTATAACAAAGAATATTATAGATTTTAAATAATAATATATAGGAGGTGTTATAAAAAGGGTGTTAAGGATTGTCTTGTCGTATATAACTTATATAACTTTATGTGCTCTACTTGCACACGTCTGTGTGTATGTGTCTGTGTGTCTGTGTCTGTTTATATAGTATTATGATATGGTCTATATAGTCTTGTCCATTGTTCGCGTGCTTCCACGTGCCTATCCTGTGTTTATAGTGTTCTTGAAACTTAAGGGTTGTTCTCTTAAGGTGGTTGTTCACAGAGGATGGTCTTTTTACCCTATACCTGGTTTTTCACAGAGGATGGAAACATGAAAACGTATCGTCTTTTTACCCTATACCTATATGATATGTAAAAAAATCCCTTCAAATCACACAAATTTGTGGTGTTTCACGTGTAATAGATTCTTCCCATTTGTTATAGAATTTTGTACATATATAATTAATTCTTACGCCTCATTAAATTATAAATAAAATTTTATATAAAAGATATATAAGATATAATATATATGTGTGTGTATGAATGTAAAATTTTCATCGACTATACCTACATCTAGGGTGAATTTACTGTCTTTGAAGTGTGAGAATTAATATTTCAATTGAAAGTGATTCAGAGGGGAGACAAAATGTCTAAATTTCGAGTCTGGGTTTTGCGTTTTTTACAGGGTCTGGTTGTAAAATGTTATTTCTTCTTCGTGTATTTTGTACATGTAAAATATAAAGAAATGATTAGACTTTTAGAATAATTTAGACACATCCATTAGGTAAAGTGATATTATATATTATTTTTTTATTTTAGTGTCAAGTTGCGTGGATGAATTTTGTGACTAAATTTTCAGGTTTCACACTAACTAGTTTCCCGTTGTCTTGACGTTTACACGCAATCCTTCCCGTTTCCTCGTTATACTTCTTTACGACTGTGGCATAAACGCCATTCAACGCCTTTGCGTTTAATTTGCACAAAGTAACTTCCAAACCTACTGGAAAGTCTTTATCTTCCACGCGTCTCTTTTGCAATTTTATGCTTCTGACACCGCAACATTTTTTGTATTTTTTCCCATTTCCGCACACACATTTAGCGTTGTCATCTAAAATCGGTGTCAGGGGGTTGTTATACGTAGCCTTCGATTGGACATTCTTATTTTGTATTTTCGTGTCGATCCCTTCGGATGCTGCAAATACTTTCATGAAAACTTGGTAACGCTTGTGAAAATCCGTGGATGTAAAATACTCCGTACATAACCTACAGTTGGTATCTTCAGCAAGTTGGAAAAGATCGTGCACAGTTGGGACCACAAAACCGGTTCTTGGCGAAGTCGGATCACCTCCTCGCTTCCGTATTGTGGCGTCATATTTTTTTTTCGCCCGTCGTTGCTGCGCTTCCCCGCCTATTCCCCCATTCTCCCGCATAAACTTTTGAAAGTCTATTATACTTTTTGGTCTGCAAACCCAAGACTGGCCAGTTTCCTCCAAGTAATTTTGGGCATCGGGGAAACATTCCAATTGTCTATTTACATCGTCGAGAGACGGCATTTTTACTTTGGAGTTACAGTTGTTTCTTTTGTTCATCATCTGTCTATACCCCTCCATGCTTAATACTCGGGGTACGACCCTACAAGAACCAACTTCTTCATTATTCCTATTTCGAAACACTGCCGATAACGGTTGCCAGCAAAGTATGTAACTAGTCTTCCCATCGGGGACGGCAACTTTTCTTGTGACTGGACACATGAAGACAGCACGGTGATCAGGCCATTCAAAGTCAGAACCTCTACATCCCCCATCGTCATATAAATACTTCTTGAACTTTTTGAAACACTTTTTTGTGAATACAACTTCCCCCAGAATGTACAGCTGGAACGCTTGGGGGCGTGCAAGTTTGTATTTTGCATCATGGGCAGTATACTTTTCTACAATTCTTATGAAAACACCTCCATTGCCCCCCCTTGCTTGCTGGTATGTACCGCTTGCATCCACGTTCGCAGGGATTTTAACCAATTCCGCAACGAATTTCATATTTTTGTGTACAGTTAACAACGGGGTGGCAAAGCCCCTTTCGGAACCAGCACCAAAAACTCGTAACATTGGGGGCGTTTCCAATGTAATCGGGGGCAAATTGTCTTTCACCATACTACCAGGCGGGATGCATCCGCCAATTGTCTTGCAAAAATTTTGCGCGTAAAAAGTTGCACCAAGCAAACGTCCGTCAGTTTCTGGAACAATTTCTCCAAACTTGTACTCTTCCTTCGCTTTCTTTTTAGCATCCTTGTCAAATTTTTCTAAAACCTTATTCGCTTTATTCAAACTCTTAAGCTTTTTACATTCCTTCTTATGCCGTTCTTCCCAATCTTTCACCTGGCACTTTGATGAGCAGTAAAACGCTGTTTTACATTTTGAGCAACACTTCAGACCGACCAATCCTGTTTTTGAACACCCAGCGCACGTTGTATTATCTAATTCCCTAGTTGCGTTTAGAAATTCTTCTACAGGGCCTTCAAGGAGTGCTGGATCAATGGACTCCATCAATTGTAAATCGGACTGGGCCTTTTTGGTTTTTGCGGACTTTGCGCCAAAATACTTCGTATTGAACTTAATGAGTTCCTTCATTGTTTTCACAGCATCTGGTATCTGTCCTAACATGACGTAAGCAGTTGCCAGATTATTTAGCGCCGCGGCATGCCCCTCTGGATCATGGCCACATGCGGTACCCAGACTAAGGCTTTTTTTATAGCAGGCTAAGCTTTTACAGAAAAGATCGCACGCTTTCGCCTGTTTTTCGCTGTTCAAAGCAGCTTTTTCCATATCATTTTGTGATTGTGCTAAATATATCGAGCCCAAATTATTGTATGTTGGAGCAACTGCTATATCCGTTGCACTTGAAGCGCATTTAATGCTTTTTTCATAGAAGTTGCAAGCTTGGTCGCCCCTTTGCCAGTGTCGATACGCGTCACCTATTTCGCTATAAATAGAGCAAATATTTGTGTGGTCTTTTCCCATTAATGTTGTCTCCTCGTGGTAACATTCAATAGCTTTTTCGTACTCTCTCAAATTCTTGTAGCTTTGCGCCATATTATGAACATTACTTCGTAGCTCTTCTGGGCTAGCATTTCCTAACTTCTTCATTTTTTGCATTGCTTTCTTTTGATAAACCAACGCTTCTTCATATTGTTTGTTTGCAAAGTACGCACTTCCGAGATGACCAAACAGTTTGTAGGATTCCTCATAGTTATCCCCGATCATTATCAGTGATTTTTTCAAGTCTTTTATTGCGCCAATAAAGTCCAGGTCACGATATTTACGCAGTCCTTCAAGGCACAGCGCCGAACCCTCGACATAGTCACTATCCCTTCGTTCACTTCCTTCCATTTCCTTGCACAAAAACTGATAGTTTACTTTTGTTTTTCTTGATCCTTTTGGACAAGTTCTGCAATCTCTTGCACACGTTTAATTTCTTCTGCTCAATTTATTTTTTGTGCTTGTTTTCTTCTTACGTAGTCGCATTGTTACTACTACGTGTGTGTAGTTATCCATTTACATCATTGACTATAGGTTAAAAGGTAATAAAATTACTATTTTTTTACACTACGGATAAAGATACTTAAATATATGTTGTTAGTTCAATATCAAAATATTGAATAGGTAAAATGCCCTTTCTTACTATACTAATATTTATACTTATTGAAAACATATAATGCTATTCGTATAGTACGATTCGAGGACAAAAAAATAACATCACACAGGAATGGTCTCATTTTTGAAAAAAACGAAGCAGGAGAGGGGATATGATGCAAGTTCAAAGTGGCAATTACTAAAACTAATATTTTTATCGGAAGATATTTATAGTCTTGCAGAAGTAGTAATGCAAAATTCAGATGCAAATTCAGCATCTAAAACAACACTCAAGTTAGCGAAAGTTAACTTTATTTTAACTTTGTTGGCGTTGTGTGTTGTTTTAACTGAACTTGATATATGCCGAGAAATACCAGCTGGAGTCACTTATTGGCGAATTGAATAGAATTCATATTTGTTTTGTGGCAAAAATTTTTATAAAAAACGATAAAGAACTGAGGTAGAAATCGTTTTTTAAAAATATTAAAAAAAAAAAAAAAAAAAAAAATATTTTTTCTAAGGTAAACTGTCGGACATCTGGAGTTACACGTACCAAAGAAATAGTGTCACTACAACCGCTCAAAGCTCAACTCAATATTAAACAATTGGAAATATTAAACCAAAAAATTCTTAAGTTTTTGGTAATTAAGCCAGTACGATCAATGAAAGGACCGGAAATGTTCAGATCCACAGCCGATCTACTCAACCGTACTATTTGGCATCAATCAGAATTCGATAACATGAAATTATGGAGAATACTATCATGTTCAACAATAGAAAATGACGGTAAGATGTCGTTTACAGATTCAAAACACGGTAAATTTCCTAAAATCACTCTCGTTTTAGGTCTTGCTCAAATCAAAGCAAGAGGATTTATATATGTGGGTAATTAACGGAGTTAACCAACCATATATATCAACACACATCAATGTTTTTACATTGATACTTGATCAAAGATTAATGTCACCATACTTTAAATACCGGAAACATAATCAGGTCAGGTTTTTACATCAGATGGATTTTCAATGTAATCCATGTCAACAAACTTATTACACGGATTGTAAACGCAATCTGTGTTTTCATATATACGAGTCAGTTTATATACTCAAACTGTCTAATCTCACGACGGGTTTTAAATCTAATCCGCTTTTATTTCGACATACGTTGAATGGGTGTTTTTACATCATAGAAAAGAATAGTGAATATACGGTTTTTTATCAAAATTTTGGTTTTCCGTATATTCCTATTATCAGAGTAGTCTGTTGTAGGACGTGTAGCGATACACTAGTACCTATTCACAATTACCCTAAACGGGTAATCCTTGTACAACGTATTTTATTTCGATAAAATATTGTATGTACCGTCAGATAATCCAGAATTATCTACATGCGTGTTCGGGGACGAAGGCTCTAAAGTCAAGGTTGGAGTTGTTTTACCCAGTTCTTTCACTTATATTAAGGTCTTAGCAAAGAAACTACTTACACTGGAATTAACAAACCAGTTTAGGAAGTGTCTATTGGTAATGGATAAAAATATAATAGAATAACTGGGGGCGAGATCCGGAGTAGGGAATTTAGAATACTGTACAGATATAGCAGAGAGTAAAATTTTTTAAATTATCCTAACGACATACTATTCAAAAAAAAAAAAAAAAAATTATTATTATATTTAAAATATTTAATACTGTATGTGGTAACATTTGGAGAGTGAGGCAGGAGCTATTACATACGGCGGTATTCCAGGTTCTTTCTCTGGTACACTTCAAATTAAAATCTGTATTCGCAGATAAAACATGTACGGCGCCATCTTTTGGGTTATCTTGCTTCTTCTTATAACCCCCTGTACCCTATGCTGTGCCTCGAAACGTCTCAAGTTTTGGACCTTTTTCTGTGGACCACCCGACGTCACTCCGCGAAAGCGGGAGGAGGACCTGGAAGAACAAGGGACAACAGCGTTAATACAAGCTAAATGTTTTCAAAACAAAAAGCATGCTTTATTTGCAGCTATTTGTGGTTCCATATTTCTATCTTATTTTTCAGCTGCGATTGTTACGGCCCTGTATGTCTCTGTGGTAATAGATTACTTTCCTGGCGATACGTATGAGTCGTGCGGCGTTGCAAACCCATCTACCACCGACGGAAAAACTACATGTGATTGGAAACACTATTCTTTTGTTCCACCATCTAATATGCAAGAAGTCACATTTAAGTCAAGCGATGGTGAAACGGATTTAGTTGGATGGTGGCTCAATGCATCAACCCCTGCTCGGCCTGCAGTTGGTTCAATGCTCTATCATCATGGGTCGGGACTAAACATTGCTGCTGAGTATCGTGAAGTTCGTTACGACATTTTTCTTCAACATGGAATTAACGTCTTCACATACGATTATCCTGAATATGGTAAATCCAAGGGTGTGGCGTCTGAAGACAGCATCAATGCAGCGAGTAAAGGAGCATTAGACTGGTTGATGGCAAAAACCGGGGCCTCTGCTCCGTCGGAATTGTTACAACTGGGGAGAAGTCTCGGCGGTGCCGTGGCGATTCGTTTGGCCTCCGAATTAAGTACAGAAGGGAAAGCTTTCAAAGGAACAATCATTCAATCCGCCTTCTCTTCATACGCCGATGCAATTGCTGCGTTCTTTCCTTCAACGGCGTGGGCAGCAAAGAGCACTGTTGGTCCTATGTTCAATTCGATCAGCTATATTTCAAATGCTAAAGGTTGCCTTTTTCATTATCACGGAATATCCGACGAATGGGTACCAATCACCCAGGGCGAAGCTTTACATGCGGCGGCCACTGGTTTTGATTCTACCTGCACACCGAAGTTGTACACGGATGAAGGGGTACTGCACGACGCACCGATGACGGATAAGTTAATTGAGGCAACATTTAAGTGGATTAAGGACGATTTGAAAATACCAGTTAACGTGGCTGCATGATGAAAGATTACGCCACAGCTAAGGAAGAATATATAGAGATTAGAGTTACAAATTCACTAAATAAAACTAACAAAAGAACTAAATCTTTTTATGAATGGATATTGTCCATTTTTGTATGTTATTTTCCGAGTATAAACCGCGTGCTGACCAGCCGCTATTACATACCATATTATATAATACCTTAATAATCCCATTTTAATTTGATACACGCTATTATATTATTATAAACAAAAAACATAGCCCTTTTTTATTATTATAAAATAGTAGTATCACTATATAGTATAAACAATATATCAACATTAAACATTTTACGACATTAAACATTGAACATCAATATAATACAACGGAAATAGCATTGTACTTTTGTACATCAACATAAATAAAGACACCCTTTCACGAAAAAAATGGACAGAAGTGAATATGGACAGATTACCATGCTGTTTGTATACTAATAATTATTTCTATTAATTATTATTGAAAAAAATCCCTAATGCCTATCATTTTGTATAATAACAAGTATATTTTTATTTAATTATTATTAAAAAAATTCGCTAATGTACCTATCATTTTGTGTAATAACAAGTACATTTCTTAATATACTTACAAATGTATATAACACTTGCAATGCTCTAAATAGACACAGCACTGTAATATAATCAGTGATGTTAACGTTTGTAAACTTTATTATTAATATACAGTGTAGTATAAGTGAAGTGTCTTATCCCATACTGTGCTGTTGTAGTTTTTATACTTATCAATCTGTACAATATCTTTTATTTTATACGTATTGTTATCAGTGTTATTATAATTATTATTATTAGTAACTTCTATATTTGAAATACCTCATTTTACCCTTGTTGAAGAGCCAAAAGTGTTTAAAAACAATGTTAGAGACATTTATTCTGCATCGCTAAAACTGTGCATATTTTTTTTATTAAAACTAAGTTGCGTGCCACTTTGTACATTGTTTTTGTCATAAGAATACATTATTTTGTTATCATTAAAACACATCCACTCTGTAACCCTAATTACAACACCATCATCAGATTTACAAGTGGTGGCATATCTCAAGTTAATGGAGGTGTAAGGTCGCGAGAATGGTTGCGGAGTGTTTCTGTGGTTAGTATCTGACATAAAAGTATTGGTTACAGCTTCGTATGTAATGGGAAAGTGTCGAACGGGCGTTTTTGTGAGTGTATTTTGCGATGCAAGGGAGAGTATGGATTCCCCGCATAACGAGGAGGGCCATCGTGACAGTGCTGTGTCGTTATATTTTCTTGAAATACCTCATTTTACCCTTGTTGAAGAGCAAAAAGTGTTTAAAAACAATGTTAGAGACATTTATTCTGCATCGCCAAAGCTGTGCATAATTGTTGTACTAAAACTAAGCTACGTACAACTTTATACAATGTTTCCCCCATAACTTCTACATTTATTTGATTTTTTTCATTTTTTCACCATTTCATGGAAATTGGGGTTTTCAGGCGTATTTGCCTGCTAAAAACTGTTTTGCAATATTTCTCAACACATAAATGAGTGTACATATGAAAATTTGTTTAAAAACCGTGTTTCACGTATTAAAAACACGAAATAGAATACAAAGTGCTTTTCATATATGTAATAAACGATAATTTAACAAAATGCTTCGTTTTTGATATTAATTACTACCATTTACAGCACCATATT
>JACKZZ010006793.1_pt1 | contig 15043 bp, 5 predicted proteins | sample 8027871 | NCBI WGS metagenome assembly JACKZZ01 (sample SAMN15724774, study PRJNA655200) | protist metagenome | isolation source: fluorescence activated cell sorting (FACS) single amplified genomes of... | place: USA: West Boothbay Harbor, Gulf of Maine | collected 2000-07-19
GGATACCCCTGTCAGGGGGTAAAACTAGCCAGTGAACAGTCTATAATACCTGGTGTCAGCAGTGTTATTAGTACTATAATATTGATCATTATCATTGGAAAATAGTCTATTGTTATTACCGAGTAGTTTATGACTCTGTCCGGCGATCTCGGAAAAACTTAATAAACTTTTCCATACCAGTCAGAAGCCGCTGCGGATTTGGCGGTGTCAGCCGCCATTCTAACTTCCGACCTGAGGTGCCCATGCCCAAATACAACTCCAATCTCGCTGCGTGTTCGCCCGGTAAATTTCGACGGAGGAAGATCAAGCAACATTCAGGCATGTTGATCTCCAACACTTCGCAGATGTCTTGCAAGCGTTTATAACTTCGCCTAATCCATTTGCGGGTAGGATTGTCGGTGAGGAATCCTCGTAGCAAAATATTTTTCTCAGCTTGCAGATTCTTTAGCGCGGCGCTGTCAGGCGCCCAACGTTCGAGTTCAGCAGTGGTATTATAAACTGGGTGACTCAGTAGAAGATGATTTTCTAACACCACGTCCAACACGTGCTTAGCGCCTCCATGATTGAGGACAAGAGCCCTTTGGATGACGTATAATTGACAATACGTCCGGATCCCGTTGTATTCATTAATTTCCGGTTTGTGAGAGAAGAACACATTCCTCTCGGCGCGGTGCAATCTTTCGCAAATGAACTCGATCAATTTCGCGGTCTTCTCGGAAGATTGTATATTCCTGTCAAGGTATTCTAACTGGTATTCTAAGTCTGAATACAGTCGCTCCGGACTGATCAGGAACAGTTTCCACAATACACTTTTCACATAGCCATGTGTCCCGGCCGGCTCGATGTCAATCGGCAGTCGTTGTAGCTCGTAAACTCGACTCATGGTGCTGGCTTCGTATTTGTTATCGAGCAGTGCCCTTACTTGGTGTCCGCGAATGCAGGGCCATGGGTATAGCACGACATTTGGTTCAAACTGGTCCCAAATGGTAGTAGCCAGATCAGTGTCAGCTGATCCATTTATTCTGATTGCGTGAAAGGCTTTTCGGGCCATAGTGTAGGGACTTTCGGCCAGGTCTGAATAGTGGAAGTCGAATTGTGTTTCGTCCAAAAATCCGGAAATAATGTCTAATCCGACGGATTGGGTGCCATTAAAGAAAGCGTATTCCGAACCACTATCCTTGAAGTCGGTGGTACATGGCTCATCGAGAGCAACATATCCAGTGGTGTATCCTGCCGGCTCTATCGTTTCCCACGTGGTAATAGGTTTGTCATTGAAAGTCAATTTTCTTTCCCACGCAGTATGGGTCCGACGGTTCGCAGAAGTTTTATTATTATTATTAGTGAAGAATACTTTATTATTGAGTTCTCGACGGTGATCGGCCAAATTCCGCTGGGTTTGGATTTTGCTAACTGACATATTGCACACTCTATTTTGGGTATCAGAAGGTCAATGACTCTAGTGGTAAGTGCTATTACCTAAGCTTCTTAGACAATGTCAGTTGTCAACAAATAGCCAAACTTTTGGAATTTAGTACTTTTTCATGAAGTTGTCTTCAGAATTCGCTATAACAATTTCAGAAACTGCCTTGGCTCTCTGTATGATACAATTATTCATTGAGTGTTGGAAAAATAGCGTTAAAGAAAAACAAGTAACAATAATATATCTTTGTTCATAAATTTCTAAGAGCACAAACTTCTGAAAGTTATAGACACACGAAAGGCAGTCATTCCATACTTCGATTTAATAGACCAAGAATCGAAATCCAAAAATTGTAAATGCAGAACTTTACACTGAGAAAATGTTCTTAATAAATCACATTAAGTATTATAACAGCTCCCCCTTCGTTTTATGTTCGTAGACTCTGAATCCATGAAATTATTTTCATAAAACTTCTAATTTCAATAATAATTTTTTTTTTTTCTAATTCTAAATAACTTTTATTCATTGTAATCTGGGCTTCACTCAAGTAAATAGTTAATACTTAATCAATTGAAACTTCATAATTTTATCTTAATCATGATATGAAATTTTATTCTGTTTTCCAATTTCATACATAATAATTTTAACTTGAAATTTGGCGTTCCTAATGACAACTTAATATTTCTGAACATTATTATAATTGTAAAAACATTGTGGCGTACTATTTAATATATAATAAAAATCATTGGTCGAAGCTTATTTTCAGGCGTAATATAAACATTATAATATCACTAGTTCCCTGGTAAACAAATTATAATTAACTACTGTTGGCATTAGTCAAAACTTACATTTTGATCCGAGAGTCATCCTATTATAATTCTGAATAATCTAGTAAAACAATCTAATTCTCCAAACCTTTCCTATCCGAGAAATTCCACAGTATACTGAGAGACCAGCAAGCGTTATTATTATAATTATTAGGATTAATATTTCCAGATCGTGATACACCGATTTTTATGCATCAGGTGCCATCCATCAGACTTCTTCTCCCATCGAGTTTCAGGAAAAATTCCGGGAAGATCCATTAGAAATCTTGTGTTTTTCTGCAAATCACCTCTGATAGTGGCCACTTCAGTTCGCAGTGATTGGACCGTCTCTACCAAGCCGGTAAACTCCCCCATTCCAACTGGGGCGCTGTCAAGCACCCCGAGTGGTTTCTGAGTTTTTCTAATTCTTCCGACTTCCCGTCTATTGGCATCAGTCTGCATCAGGAAAATAATGCGATGATTTTTGAGAGCATCTTTTGGCAGTTCCACTGTCATCTTAAAACTAGACGCCCCTTCGAAAATTTTGTCCACGTGAAAGTGAGATGCGCACAGGTGATCGAAAGTAATAGGCTCTAGTGGCATACCATGATGAAGTCGGAGTCTGGGTTGTTCCAGATTAATCGGTAACTCCAATGGAAAACGCACCCTTGGGTCTTCCAATAACGATTGGAGTGTCCACATTGTAAATAGCGACGTTTTTGTCGAGCGGCGCCCGTTTCTGAGTGCGGTGTCAGCCGCACAATATGATGACCCCGAAGCTAGGTTGTGGCAGTTTGAATTAGACCCCCCCTTTTTGTCAGCGGAGCCTGCCGACATTGTACTTGCTCGGCCATCGTCACATCCGTCGGCCACCGTTGAAGCCATGTCAATGGCTAACTCCATTAAGCTTAACTCGGTATCGAATAGGATCGTACCCTCTTCTGACGATGTTGCACCTGGGTTAATATATACTGGGCACTCCCTAGTGCCAAGTCCGGCAATCTGTTTTCGCAGGTCATCTTCCACGGCATATGTCGCGCACTCCGGGAGGTTGGTAGTCCGGGAAACGTCGTTGTTGCTCACAATGATTTCCGAATTCACTGTGGATCCGGACTCACTGCCGCGAAAGCCAATTTCCCGGTTTTCGTTTTGAACACCTGTCAAGGTGAAGACTTGGGATGGCCCTATGTTATTATTACTCGCCGTGCTGTTGTCTGCCCCTCCTCTTTTACCTGTCAGGGTAAGTCGTTTGAGGCCCGAAGTAGGTGTCCGATGACACAGTTGGCCTTTATCGGATTCAGTCTCCAAAATTTCATTATGCTGATTGGGCAGGGCATTAGTTTTGCTCTTTTCTCGGCTAGGTGTAGGATGATATACTCCAGCGTCCGATTGACGAGATGGCTGCGCGAAGTAGTGGCGGAATTTTTGATCTAGATCGGTGGAGACTGCTGGATTACTATGCGTCGAAGTGGGGCGATAATTGAAAGGAAAGGAAACAGTGTCAGCTGCCATCATTTTGGTGGTAAGCGGGACTTTTGAAGTGACCGGATTATTATTATGAGTTTTATTACCGGAGGACTTATTATCATTTAGTTGCGCACTTGAGGCATTATCAGTATTGTTATCGTCTTTGTCCGAACCAATTAATTTTTCTGCGCCATCCGAGGTCTTGTCAGAGACCTTGCCCCACCTTTCTTGCAATCTTCTTTCCTCGGTGCTCAGTTGAGCTAATTGGTTATTGTACACCATTTCTCTATCGACTCCCTTGCCTGCGGAAGATCTGGTCAACACCACTGAGTTGTAAGCGTCCACGCGAGAAATGGGAATTACTACCCTGTTAAGGATATCGTCGGCAGAAGTGCCCACTTGGGCATGAAAAATGGTTTCAACCTGATTTTGCACGTCTTTTGACGGGACGGTTGTTTTCTCTCCTACTGCTATGCCGATAGTAGTGCATAAATTCACGGCCGTAAAATAGTGATGGAAAGTAGGTATTTCCACCACCGCCCCAGGAAGCTTAACATCCGCCGGTGTCAACCAGCGACCACGATGACAAAAATTCAAATCTAGTGTCATGTATTTCTTTACCTCCTTTCTAAAGAACGGGTTATGCACTTGAAGAGAATAAAGATCATATACCCGGCTAATGGCCCACGGGTATAAAATATACCCCTTAATATTATTTAGGATGTCAGTCCATAAAGGTTGTACATTGGGGATTAATACCTTGGTCTCCGGAGCCGACACGGTGATGGGTTGTGTCAACAACCTCCCTTGGGCGTCCTTCAACTTTGCCGAATATCCATTTCCGGCTGGCTTTACTGTTGCGGTCACCTTTACTGTCCAGACGGACACGTTGTCTACCACGTCCGTGGGATCTTCCAGCGATACGAGATATCCTTGTAACTTCCCGAATCCGTATCCCGACCCCATACGGGTCAAGGTCCAAGCGCCCTGAGAGGAGGCGTGTTTGTGAAGGGCTTCTTCGGCGCGAGAATATGATCCTGTCAGGGACATTGGTGAAAACGTTTCGCTAGTTTGGATTTGGGAGAATTTGTTGCTATTTAGCAGCATGCCCTCCACGGTGAGGATTTGGCGCGTCCACAAACGAGGTCCATTTCTTACTGGCTTGCCATTTACTAGATCCACCTGGCTGTCAAGCTTGGAACGGTCTCTATCTACGGGCAGTTGATTAAAGTCCGTGGAAAACGGATATCTCCCAAAGACAATACTTTCTCCGCTTTTAATTAGACTGGGAAGCTGAATCATATTTGTATCCGAATTATTGAGAGCGCCGTAAATTTCACCAGGATGATTACAAGCAGTGCCGCCCCAAACACTTTTACTATCTTCCCCCAGTGTAGAGTACACCCCTGACTTGAGAGCAGTTAAAACTTTACTGGCTGGTATTCTGACCGCGAACATTTGTATGCTCGACCATTTCGCCGACCATGGGAGGAGTTGGTGGGGCAATTTTGGGTAATCCCGGCAGACCTCTGTCAAGAGGTCCAGCACCTTACCGCGTTTGCCTACTGTGAGTAGATTTTGACGTTCGAGCTCCTCACACTTAATAGTAGTCCAGTTGTACTCCTGCAGGCTGAGCTCGAGGGTTTTCGTCCCATAATAAATGGGACTGCTACTGTACGACACAATAGCTGGCGACACCTGACACGATACTGGCCGCTCAGGTGACTCATTATACGTGATCACACATTCCTGGTCTGGAATGTATCCGAATCCCTCTCGTTCAAAGACCGCCATCCTGTTTTTCTGAGCCGCGGTCTCCTGATCAGTGTCAACTGCCCTGAGCAAACGAGTGTCTCCCTGCATGCTAATCGAATCATGCGGCTGAATAGGTCTGTGGCTGCTACTAGCTCCCCCTACGTCGCGTCGTCTTTCTCCCGCGTTGGAAGGTTCTCCACTGGACTCATCCAGGCGTTGAAACTTGGTCCTGTCATGTTCTGGAGGACTGAGTTCGGATGAACTCAGCAAAATGGATGGACTCTTATCCTTACTACTATTATTATTATTATGCTTGGGAGTGTCAACTCCACTCTGAAATCGGGGCTGCCAATTTTGGGAAACATTCGAGCTAATATCAAATCTTTGTGGTCCAGTTTGATCTCCAGTAGGCTGACTCTCCACTCCAGATGACGCTATATCGAAATGTTAGGGGTACCTTACATTGTTCACCGTGTTATTTAGGAATTCAGTGTTCACCTGATTGTTCTCCAAGTCAGCACTGTCAAATGCTCTTAAGACTCGAGCATTCAGGTTTTTGGGTGGTGACGCTTCAGAAGAGTTTTTATTATTATTTGAAGGCGTATAATTATCCCAATAGGGGTAGTAGTCCCAATCGCTACTATTCCAGCCTCCATCGCACCAGTCCGTTTTATACCGTTCACCGGTGAGGTCAATGTGAGTTGGGTCGTCATTACTCGTAGTCCCTTTGGGAGGGACATCATCGGTTTGAGGTGAGTTCTCGATAGATCGGATTTGGCCTTGGCCATCTACAACATACTTGCTCGATGGCTGTACCGCTTGACTCATTGTCGAATCGCGATAAACTTTAACCCTCAAATTTTCCTCAGTTGAGTGGAAGTACTCCTCAATGTCAATTGAGTTTCTAGAATTTTAAATACAAAATAACGTCTTGTCAAATTTAATATTCAAATAAATTCATTTATACATGGGAAGCCTATCACCTCTTATTATTCAATCCGTCTTGTGAATCTCTCCTTAGTTCCCTGTAATTGGAAAATTTTGATGTTAACATGTTATCATACCCAATTCACCATACTCATAATAAATTTCTCGGGTCGAGTAATTTCAGAATTACAAAACATAGTTTTCATTTAAGTATTCTTTCACGCAGTAAAATAGATGGGGATCTAAGATAAGATATAATACCCAACCCCATTCAGTTATTCATTTTTAACATCTCGAAACTTAAATATATTTGACATAATTATATTACTTGACTGTGAATAGGCTTAGTCAGTATTGATGACAACCAAATGCTATAATTAAAACAGACCTTTCAACCGATTTATTCTTATTCAGCTTCTGATATACCACTGATAATTCCAACTTGGGAATATTGTGCAAAATTCAAAGGTGACTCGATTATGGTTTTGGTTGATACTCTATATTGTTTGCTCGAAATATTCATCAATGATAATATCCACTACTCTCTTCACAAAGACATAATGCTGTCAAGCCTACTAACTAAATCAGAGGCGAATACTGTTATGATAATAATAATACTTTGTAATACTTGTGAAAATACAATTATCCATCCTAATTGGCATATGTATCTACAGAGATTGTCATATCTATACATACACGCCTCCTAGGTTTTTCGGAAATAATATTGATATATATTCAGTACTTAGGTATTGAAACTTCAAATAGGAATTTCGAAACACAATCAATTTAATCATGGTTAGTTACAAACACTATATATTAATAACAGAAAAACTGGAAAATAACATATCTTAATTTCATAGACTGAGTATTGTTATATTTACACTTCCTTTCCTATCCCCTTCGCTCTTTTAACTCGCCACTTATTGAGAGCCCAGCCGTTTAGTCCCTCGTTTTCCTCGCTGACGATCTGGGAGCGGTGTCAACCGCGTAGGATGATCAGACAAGATCTCGTCCTGTTCGTCCTGGATACGTTTCCAAATGTGATTTGGAGGGGTGGTACTTCGGAAGGGATGAAGATCGGATTGCAGGCCAGATGGAGCTTGTCGCGCCTTCATTGTGATCCAGTCGCGAAAGTATGCTCGATGAGTTTCGAGTACTTTCTTTACGGCTCCTGTCAAGGAATTGGTGAGCTTTTCCGATCCTGTCAAGGATCCCTTTTCGATCACCTCGACCACCTTGTCGATAAGCTCCCACTGGGCTTCTTCGCTCCACTGTTTGGCGTGCCTCGTCCACCTTTCAATTTTGATCACGAAAGTCAAAATTCCAATTAAACTGAAAAGACAAAAGTGGGCCAGCACAGACCAATAATTTGGCATCATTACTTGGGCTAGTACCGGCAGCGATGTCAATCGCTCTACTTCCGGCGGAGTCTGCATGTTGGATCAGAATAGTACTTGTAATTTGGAATCAACTTCTTATACCCAGTAACTAAACTTAGTCGATTTGTCAGTCTACCACTATGAAATTATATCCAGATTTCTGAATTTGAATTGTTTAGTCACGTACTAAAATACCCGTATTATATGATTTATCTACTTGAGTCACTATCTTGTCGGTCAATTTGATTTGGATAATACTATAGCTATTTTTAAAAGTACAAGGGCATCTTATAGTTAGATAGAAATTGCTTGACAGTGTACAGAAAGTAAATTTTCGAATAAGTACATTATAGAACATATTTGAGCAAACTTGTAGATGACTTGTTACTAATTAATTACTGCTTTGAATTACTCTATTTGCAGAACTTACACGAGAGAAATCTTCCAATTTTTCGAGAATGGAGTTGTATACTTATAATATGTCTGTAGAACTGAAATTTAAAATCATATGACTCATCTATTTACTCCTATTAGAGACTGCTATTGGGAAAGATTTACAGCCTGATGACGCTCTCTGACAAATACTTTTTTACTTAATCAAAAAAAATTAGAGGAATTAATTAAGACACCACTAGCAACTGAGTGGTCATCACTTCCCACAAGTGTCTCAAAGGTCCTGAAACAATAACGGTCTTATCTGAGTTTTGGCACTCGGAGTACGCAATCTGATGTGCATTTTGACTAGAGCCGTCATCCCTGTCAAGGGATATTTCACTGGCAGTAGTATGCTCATCTTGTACCTCTTCCCGCTTTTGAGGTACCGCCCAGACTCCACTCTGTCTCTCTCTTTCTCGAAGTTGTTTGGCGCGCTTGCGACTATCGAATTCTATTCCACTTGGCTCAACTTTTCGATTGAGTTGATCGGTGTTGTTGCGAGCTTTAGAATTCAGGAACCTGTGAGGGTTCGGCTCTACATACTTTCGACGTAGAGTATTGGTATCGTGAAGGCCGTGTATAATGTTTTGCTCACACAGTTTTCTTAAAAGATTCTCTTCACCGTAGTTAAAATCTTTCGTTAACGGATCACCTAGTTGGAGTTCCGTTTTGATGTGCCTACATTCGTTGCCTGGTTCTTGGAGAATAAATTGCTTTAGTTCTTCTACGCTCAAAGTCAAGTTCTTTTCCTTGGGGGGAACGACTCGAGATAAATTGGATACTAACGAAAAACAATCACAGAACATTGTAATAGGCACCTGGATTCCCGTTGCTTCGGCTAGGAGGAACTGTACTATTCCTGATCCGTCTGCCGATTCTAACGCGGCCAGAGTTTCGGCCGCTCGGGTACTATGCACCACTCTTTTCAGCGTGGTACTGGCCCAAGACACCATATTCCCCGCTGTCAAGCAGTTTTCCTGGATCTCATCACCTTTGATGTCTTTGCCGTTGTTTTCGTACAAAACAATTACTCGTCCTGCTTGACTCTTTCCTCCTCGTCGGTTTCCAAAAGCTGCATCTGGAAACACGCCAATTCTTACTTCTTTGAGCGGGCGAAAACGGATATACATTTTGCCATTCTTGGCCTTCCTAATGATCCGGTTCAGTTCTATAGCGTCGAAAATAGTAGGATTGCCGGCTGCTGATGCGATTCGATTTACCTCAAAGGCTATGAGCGGGTTGCCTACATATGCTAAATAGCTAAGTATTCCGAGTTGGGACCTAAACTGAGTATGAGCTATGGGGGGCAGAGGGACATGATCCTCCAGACGGTTTCCCCCAGTGTCAGCCGGGATATCTAGTAATTCTACCTTGTCCAAGTGATGGTCATATCGGGTAATAATATGTCGCTCCATTTCTCCTTGCTCATTTTTGATCGTCTCTTCCTCTACAATTCCACCGAGATATTTAAACGGTGCAGATTGCAATTCTCCAATAGTAAATCTATCGCAAAACTTTTTGAACGGCTCTGTCAAGAACTTTTCGGACCCCATGACCATTCCATCATCAACGTGGAGGCCGATAAAGCCTTCTAGTTTGCGATCAGGAATGTTTTTCAAGTATTCAAGCAGGGTGTGGCTTCTCCCCCCTAGATAGGAATACAATTGATCTGCTACCGGGTTCTGTTTTTCCTTCCATTCTGCAACTACGGTTGGGTCATAAGAGAAGTACAAGAATAGAGATGGATCCACCTGTGAAGGTTCAAAGTGTAACTCTTCTAACGCTGTTCGCGCTTCTCTATACCATTCTCGGGGGGCGTCTGCTAAACCGTAGCAAGTACTCTGTAATTGCAATACCTCATCTGGTTTCATGTTTAACATTGATCGGAGAATTTCATCTGGCTCCATATATACCTCTCCAGCTATGTGAGTTCCTCTCAGGAAAGCTGTAGAGATATCGAATGAACCCATTTTCCACCCTGAATTGACTCCAATCTGCATCATCAATCGGAGGTTGGCTAAACTCACCGTGGGCGCATCAACACGTAATCCGCTGTCAAGCCTTGTGTCTTTGAAACCATGCAGGACGACCCTGGTTTTCCGTCGTGTAATCCGCTGGGGATCCAACGGGTCTTCCCGCTTATAGGTCCACACTTTCCGCCAAGTGACTAAATTTTGGCCCTGTTGACGCAGTACTGGCTTTAACACTCCATGATCAATGAAGCTTTGCCACTCTTTCCGATTAGCTTCAGCAAAGCCTGGATCGACTTTGTCATTTCGTACTTCTTCTGCGGTGAGTTCTTTAGCGACCACATTTATGCCATACAGAGGGTCTCTGTCAAGAGGTCTTTCTGAATGCTCCATTTCCTGAGTGTATCTACTGCAAGTACTCGGCATTGACTGACAGGGAAAAGACCTATCTAACCTATTTGCTATTCTACTTTTCTTGTTCCTAGTTCGCTCATCCATTACCAAATTTTCACATAGTTGAACCCAAGTAGGACTCTGTGAGGAGTCCTTCTCCCCCTTTCTCTTTTCGTCCGTATCTGAGACTTCTTCTTTCTTTACAGTCTCAGTACTGATAGGGCTTGGTTCTCCCCTTTGTGTCATATTCTCCCCCTTTGGTAATTGAAGAGGGACATAAAAGTCCGATAACTCGTAACTATCCGGGTTGAGGAGGTCCGCAATCTTCAGATGGCGCTGTATACTATGCATCGTCTTGATATACTGCTCATCGATCTTGAGTTTGTGCAGTTCTTTTAGCCGCTTTTCCAGTTTGCTTACCCGGTTAACTTCCTGCAAGTCTTCTGCTAGATTTTGTGCTGCGGTAATCTCTGCCTCAACCGAGTTTATCCGAATCATTGTGTTGATAGCCAAAGCACGGAAGTCGATCTCGGTTTCGATGGTGCCCAAAGAATTGCAGTCATTCGCGTTGACTAGGTCCGCAGAAGACTCATCAGTCACCCGCGAGGTAGCAGAAACTTCTTGGACCCCATACCGAGCATCAATAGCTTGTGCGTCCGCAACTTTCGCTAGTAGTCGTGCTTCCTGGTTGGAAAAATAGTACTGGATGTTACCAGTGACCGCTTCCGGGAATACCAATTCTCCAGGAATTGTTGTTGAGGAGGAAGGTGCATTAGGTCCCCACTCTTCAGGCTTAGTGTCGGGATCCCTAGATACTAGCTTTCCACTAACGTCTGTCAAGACCTTTGACCGGTACTTACCTAACTGCTTTAGCACGCGGTCCGTAGGAGCGTTCCGCGCATGTAGATATAGATGTGGAGGGCCGATTCGTCTAGTAGGAGTCTTAATAACTAACATAAGACCCCAAGAATTGCGTATCCACTCGTCCTCTATTTCTATTGGGGCTTTTCTAGAATACCCGCGCGGGACTTCGGAACTCCAATCTGTATTGGGGAGTTTAAGTCCAGATGCGCTGCTGTCTAACCGATGCTGAGGACACGTTTTGCCTAGGCTTTTACACTCAAATTTCTTTGGAAGAGCAAAGTCACGAGGAAGTAGATGATTTAGCAGACACCTTTGACAGCGTCCAACACTTTGAGTGTCAGAAGTATTTTGAGGCAACTCAAAGCAAGTTACTGCAAAATCAAATTTCTCTTCCATGCGCCGGTTCCGAATCGATGTATCGGCGATATCTCCACCGATACAATCGGGGTGTAGCCAAAATTCTCCGGAAAATTTAAACAACACAAGGTGTTGGGGCACTTTTAACTTGTCAATAGATCTGTGCAAAGAAGAAAGACGCGTAATTCTGATGCCGGTACACTGCAATTGCGGTAGCCATGTTTTCGCGAAAAGCTGGAACTTGTGAAGTAGTATCTCCCCGCCAATAGTGGGCTGTCCTGCAGTGGGTGCAGTGCCGCAATTTATCCAAGATGACTCTTTAATTTTCCCAAATTTCTCTTGAATCGCGGCTGTTAAATCGAGACTACCAGGATTACTCTGCAACCATATTCCCTGAGGTGGGCCTGATAAAGTAGGTTGGGCCGGCGTCAGCTTAGAGCCGAAAGGCGGGACAGTAGGCACGGATGCTGTGACAATCGGCGCCGCTGGAGAATAAAGAGTATCCGGAAGCCCTGGTTCGCAGGGCGGACAAAAATTTGGGGGAAAGGTAGGAAGATTCGACGGCGGAATAGCATTCGTCGAATTTGTCCTCTGTGCGGGTCCTAAAGTAGTATTCTTATTCTCATTCCTCACTGGATGATTTGTCAGAATCACGTGACGTAGCGGGGTTCCACTTTGTCCAAACGATTTGATAAAAGTCACATCATGAGGAACAAAGACACAATTATCGGGTAGAAACGAAAAATGCGTGACATTTTTGTGTTTGACCTGATTGTAACACTCAAGATTTTCGGAATTGTAAAATCGAGTAGTTAAAACAGGAATCTTTTTGCTTAATTTTGCTCCTAAAATGTGGACATCTGAAGTCTTAGCGTATATTATTTTTCCCCCGGTGTAATGTTCAACCTTTTCTTTACCAGAGTGAGTTGTGTTGCTGTCAGGCGAACAAATTTTCCAGCAATATAAATGAGAAGTCAGACGTTCAACCTCAGGCTGATCACTGGTCTTGTAATACACTTTACTATTGCCATCTTGGCGAATGACCACTCCGTCATGTTCCCAGCACTTAGTTTTTGGATCATAAATCCTGATTTGTTCGCCCGGGCTAAGAACAGGAGGTTTGACAAAACTCTGTCCTTCCCAAGCGTCGAACAAGGTATTCTGTGCCTTTAGCCGCATCAGGACTTTGTCCATAATGCGTGAAATAATTTCACGTACTTCTTCATCATCGGAAATGTCTCTGTCAAGATCTTTTTCCAGTGTTGGAGCCTGCTCGTACACAGAGTTATAAGGGTGATACCTGCTTGGTATACGAGTAGAATTGAACATTGCCGGGGAAACCCCGTGACGGTTAGGAAGTAACATCTTATGCATAGTTGCCTCCGACGCAATGGTAGTCATGTCCGGTAAGCATTTGTGGGCTGAATAGAATTCCTCAATCGCAACTTTGATCAGATGTTTGGCAACAGCTCCGTGGCGTTCAATCAACGACTGAAGTTGCGGATTATTACCTGGACCAAGTTCCAGATACGTACCGTATTTATCCAACGTGGCTTTGAATTCTGCGCTACTAAATGCAGAACCGCGGTCACTTTTCCAAGTTTTGGGCCAGCTTAACATGCGTTCACACCATAAGTGGTATGCTTGTTTCACAGCCTTGGCTGTCTTTGAAGGCGCAAACACTATTAGGCGTTTGCCGCTTGCAGCATCAAGTATTTGCAAGAATTCTAAGGCAGCAGAAGTTCCGGGAATAGTCACTGTGAAGTGATCAGCATGGACAACGGCGTTTTCTTCGGTTTCGATATTAGCGGAAACTTTTGGAAAACGAAGCTTCGGCTGGAATTTCTGACAGGACGGACAATTGGAACAAATTTGCCCGTATTCTTTGATTGTTTTTGAGTCTACCCCAGCTCTCAACAACAAAGATAACACACGAGATTTGTCGTGACCCAATTGACTATGCAACTTAGTGCAAAAGGGTGTTCGCTGATCAGCATTAATTTGTATGCCCCCCGGACGAAAAGTTTGATAAATTATAGCCCGTAGAGACCTGTCAAGGTCGTCGTGTGCAGGACGATTTACCCCAATGGAATAGATAGTTAACAAATTACGCTGAGTCGCTTGGCTAATTGCCGTCGTTTCAACCAGTGATGAACACGCTTCCAGATCTTCACAAACTAAGACATAGTGTGGTCTCTGGTTGCGACGAGCTGCCCCTTTTGTATCAACTTGGGACCTGTCAAGGTCCTGAATTTTTCCATTTTTCAGATCGCAGGGGAATTTAAATAAGTGCAAAAACCATGCAGAGCTCTCTAATTTTAGTCCGACCTCACTATTGTCTTTTAGGACAATACTATTTGGAGCCGTTTTGATTTCTGAAGTCAGTTTTCTAATAGTGGGTAAACCCATGAGTAGGGCTGTATCACCTGGAATCATTTCTACCGAGATAATCCCAGTACACGACTCATTAGAAAATGGGAGTAATACAGTACCGAGTGAATTTCCGGTAGCTCCTCCAGCATACCTGAATTGACGACTTGAAGGGAGCCAAGTAATGTCGGGGGGGACAATTTTCTGTTTCACTAAATCCTTCAGACGGTTTGCACCCATGATATTGATACCAGCTCCACAGTCGATCAAACAAAACTGTGAATTATTTTTAATCCGTGGAGGATTTTCGTTATTAGTCGTTAAACCAATGTCAATTGGCATGGTAGAGTACACAGATTTAGTGTTCGAAATATAGGATATCGAACGCATAGTGCTTAGGTCAATTATAGTGGACAGTACCTGCTGGTTCGCGGGAAGTGATTGTGTGGAAAGCGCATCCATTTTCTGATCCCAGTCGCGAACCATTTCTCCCAGCGTCCATGTCTTATCGTCCGGATTTGCGTTGCAAGATTCGCAAAACAGATCACCGTCGGCTGTCAAGTGGTTGGTATTCGTCATCCTGTCAAGGATATCATTAACATCTACTTCGTTGGCACTATTTACAGTATTCAAATTTAAATTACCTCCGAAACCAGTAGCGGCACACATTTCTTCTAGAAAATTTACTCCCAATGAGTCTGCGGTATCTTGTACTTGAGAAGTGGAAGAGTTGTTATTATTTACCAGTGCAGGATTGGGAATAATTTTTGAGGGTTGAGGAATTGACGACAAAGGGTTCGCCTGCGCACTTTGTTCAAACTCGTTCAACGTCTCGGCCAAAAAGATTTGGTCAGGCTCGCGTTTGGTCGACTTTTTGGCGGCGACAAAGGCAGCAGTGTC
>JACKZZ010012482.1_pt1 | contig 15043 bp, 3 predicted proteins | sample 8027871 | NCBI WGS metagenome assembly JACKZZ01 (sample SAMN15724774, study PRJNA655200) | protist metagenome | isolation source: fluorescence activated cell sorting (FACS) single amplified genomes of... | place: USA: West Boothbay Harbor, Gulf of Maine | collected 2000-07-19
CTCTTCTGCAGTTTGTCAGTCGGCCCGCTAGCCTTTCCCCGCTCGTGTCTGTAACTTATCGGCCCTCCCCGTCCCTCCCGACTCGAGTCTACCCCCTGAGGTGTGCTGTCCACGTCGCCATCGCCGTTGCCGGGGTCTAGGTGTTGCAGGTCTATTTATTAATATTAAGCCGACTGCGTCCTCCCTGAGTCCGGACCCTGGCACGTGCGCCCGTCAGTGGCATCGAGCGAAGAAAGTCAGCGCATGGCACCCGCCCTGCGAATAGTCGAATTTTTAAGGGGCCATTGACATCAATAAGCCTGGCGGCAATTTTCACTGCTTAGCCTTTCGGTCGTGCATATGATTTGGTCGCCCACCCCATTTGTAGGGGTTTGGGGTTCTGGCCACTGGACCTGGTGCACTCCTACCAAGTGGCAAGCTCCCTGTCTTCCGCAACGGTCCGCGACTGCCACCCGTGCAGAAATCCGTCGCCAATTTCTACAGGAAGCCTACTACTAGACTGGGCCCTCGGTAAGAGCGGCGAGCCACGGCGCCATCACCATCAAGAACGGCTGCTCAATACGGCACCCGACGTCACGGTCATTTCGGCAGGGCGTTTTTGTGGGCAGGTTCCTTTCCCCGAAAGACCAGTGCGCCACCCCCTCAACGCCTAGCACTGTCGTAGCCTCTGCGCTCATTCATCTCGCGCGCCCTCCGACAAGGCTACAAGCCGCGCCGCCGTCTGACTCTGACTCTACGGAGTCTTACTATTAGCCCTGGTGAAAGCCGACGCCCGACTTCCACTCCGCCCTCCCCTTCTGACGTTGCTTCCAACTTCATTGTCAAGCTTAGTTCCTCCACCCCTGTTGGTGTCGACGGTAGACGCTCCCTCGAGCGTCGAAGAAACTGTCGGCAGGTCTCGAGTCTACGCTCCTCCAACTCATCATATGCACCCGTGAGCCACCGGCGTGACGCTCGAGGAGAGCTGTGTTTTCCGTTCGGTTCCGACGCTCCCGAGTCCCATCCTCGCGCCAGGCGTCGACCAGTCACCACCCAGAGCTAACGGCATTTATATTTACGAGAATCGATTTAGACCCACCCAACACACGCCGCTTTCTAAGCTACACCTCCACAAAACTTTCCGAACAATAACTGCTTTTAGACCTCTTATCTTTCGGGACAACTTCAAACAAAAAATCGAATACACCAGCACGATAATCGTTGATTCATTGGTCCTGTTTCGAGAGAAGGTCAAATCCGAGTTTGAGAATCAATAGATCGTTCTTGAAGTTCGATGCGCAATCAGATGAAAGAACGCAAACTCGGTATTCGCAAAAAACAAAAAAAATAGACTACAAAACAGACCTTCTATCGCTTTAAAACTTCGTTTCCTTGGAATACAACTCTCGTTTCGCCACTGCTACTCTCCTACTAGACTCTCGACGTCGTCGCATCCTCAAGTAGGTGTTTACGCGATCATAAAACTGAAAAACTGTCTTGCACAACTGTAAAGAACGACTGCGCAAAAGATAGATATCGCTTAAGAATACACGCGCCCACCCCTAAACCTCCTCTCGTGGCACCTGGACTGAGACGTCTTATAGATTAGCAAAGCGGATATCCACTTTCGAAAACAATACTGCTCCTCAAAAATGCAATATCTGACTACTCCTCTCTTGCCGCGCCATCTGCTTGCCGGCGTCCATTTACTTGAGCTGCGACACGTTGCAGCTGCAGCTGGGAGACGAGGAAGACGAAGGAGTCGTTGGGGAAACCGTGTAGACGCCTTGAGTGACCTCGACACGTTTCCTGGCTTGCTGTTCCTCAGCCTTTCGGCTGAACTCGTTCGCGCCATCAGGAAACACGTCCCGGCCCACGGCCTCGCGGCAGAAGTGCCTCGGCTTGTCGACATTCCTCCGCAAGACGATCTCCGCCATTTTGTTCCGGAGAGTGGACTCGACAAAATGGGCCATCTTCTTCCAGTCCATGAAGTCCTTCTTCTCGATGAAACACTCGCAAAAGCTGAGAAGCATCGTGTCGAAGATCTTCCCGCCCAGAACGTCGACCACGCCGCCCTTGACGTCCGCTTTCAACTGCGGGATGGTCTTGGACTCCAGAAGGTACTTGGACTGGTCGGCGTCCACCGACCCGAGGACGAGCTCATCAAGTTCGCGGATGGGCATCCTGTCCAAATGTTCGGATCGGGACACTCCTTCTCCCGAGACGTGCCAGGCGATGTCGGGAGGGGGACCGCCCGGACCGTGCGGCGGAGGGATCTTGAGCTCACGCCCAGTGTCTTGCTGGATCAGCTGGTCGAGACGCTCATCTCCCTGCGCGATCCAGTTCCCCTCCTCCCCGGAGTTGGCGTTGTCGGACTTGAAAATGTCTCGCAGCCCGAGCGGTAGAAATGCAACGTGATTATCTCTTCGAAACTTGTTTCACTGCTACGTGCTGACTGTATAGGTCGGATCTTGTTATGCGAGATCCGAACTTGAAAATGTCTTGGGCTGCTGCTTCCGAAAATTCCAAAAGTTCGCTTCCGAAACTGCCGAAATCGTAAAATGCAAACGCTCGAGCCGTAAAGCGCAAACGCCCGAACCATAGAAATCGTCTAGAACTGTAGGGCCGAGAAATAGATAGATGGACTCCCTTACTCGTCGATGCCAACCATCCATCGACGAAAGCGCAGACTCTTATTCAGCACTCTGCTTGCCCATTGCCTCTTCTCTCGCTTTCGTTGTGGACTGCCGGTCTTCGCTCAGCTCTTGCTGCGTGGTGCCCGGCACTTGGCAAAATTGCGGTCTGTGGTCCGGTGCAGAGCGGCCAGTCTGTAGAATTGCACACGGGAACGTCAAACACCACTTGTCTGTCTGACCCGATAACACTTCTCCTTGGAACTCCTTCTGTGCCTCTGTCATCTTCTCCTCCTTCATCAGGACAAAATCTAGGGAGCGCGCTCCCCTCGTATAGCCTCGACCCCCAAGGCCGAAAAAAGAGTAATCGTTGCTTCTCAACAGTCGGTAGTCTGGGGAAAGTGCCTCTAGCATCTGTCGGAACGATCGTGTCTCTCCTTCCGAGAGGGATGGCAATCCCTTCCTACAGTCCTTCTGCTTCTTCACCTCCACATAGCCTTCGTTGACCCGTGGAATGCGGTTGAAGTCTCCGATTACAACATCCGGTCTCTGTGTCTTGATGAAGTCTTCGACGACCCTGTCGCACGCGACTGTGGTCGTCAACCTCCTGAGTCCTTCTCTCGCGTTCGTTGCATACACAGACAGAATCATGCGTTGCTTCTCAAACTCATCAGTCGCCTCCGTCCACACATATCTTCCCTCATTGTGCAAGGCACTCCTGAGGTCGTCCATGTCTGTATCAGACTCCACAAACTGTGACAGCTCCTGATTCGTTCTCCAGCCTCCCTCGAAGGCCGTCCGCACTTGTACCTTTCTGAAATAGTCTCGACGTGTTCCCACGGAAGTTCCTGCGTGCCCTCGTCTTTCCGCCGCAAAGTGTTTCCACTCATATTCCGCGAAAAACGACTCGAGGTTCGCTCCGAGCTTCCGTGTCGTGATGTCACTCAGTTTTGTCTCCGTGAAGAAGATCAGAACTGGTCGACAGGCCTTGATGTGCGCGAACATCTTGCTCTTCGAGGTGTTCCGCATTGCCGCCTTCACCCCGTCAATGTTCCAGGCGACAAAGAACGGAAGCCCGTTCTTCCAAAAGGCGTTGTGTTTTTCCATTGTCGCGATCCTTCGCAGCTTTGCGAACTCAAGGTCCTTGTCATCCTCGTCTTGCTCTCCTGGTTGGCTGATCTCCTCCTCTCCTTCTGATAAGCACTCTAGATCCTCGACAGTGCTCATCTCCAGTAGATTCAAAATGCCTTCCTTCTCGAGCTCTTCCAGCCGTCTTCCGCCTGCCTCGTCTCCGAGTCGCGCATTCAGGATGATCTGGACTTGGTTGAGAAAGACCTTGACTGGTCGTAACATTTTCAAAGCTACGACCGTCGCCAGATGGCTTGGTAGCCCGTCGATCCGTTGGATATGTGCCGAGCTTTTGCCAACTTCCGTGGCATAGAAAAGAGTCTGTAGATAGTTGGTAGCCAACTTAGACTTCGAGCTTTGTATGTTTCCCCTTGCTCGGAGGACAACTTCTCCGACTCGGAGCGAACGTGCTCCTCGGCCTGGGAGTGTGTGTCCTCCATCTCGTTGATCCGCCTGAACTCGGCACTTCGCTGCTTCCCGACGTCTCCTTGCGAAGTGCGTCATTTCGTTCAGCAGAGACCCGTATGTAATTTCGCTTGTCACATCAACATTCGGGCACACATCCAACGACGGCTTGCCCGAATCGGCTTCGAAATAAGTCAGACCGTCCAATTGTGGATGCGGCCTGTGCTTCATCGCAAAAAAAATGCGACCTACATGAGCTGGCCATTGCTTGACGTCAACGCTCCCCTCTGCCGCCGAAATTTCCTTAGCCAAGTCGTCGTACAGGGTGCAGGCACTCACACCTTCTCCTACCGACGTTCGGCCGCGCGTCCCCGATGTGGCTTTACGCGGCTTGTCGTCGGTGAAGTCGAGGTTAAATACCGAGCCTAGAATGGCCTGGATGGCGCGTTTGAAGGCCTTGTGCGGTAATTCGTAAAGGCTACCACCGCGCGAAGCGTAAGCAGCCGTGCTCTGAAGGCGGAGTTTTTTACTGGTGTAGCCTTCTGTGGCTTTCCTGAGCTCGTCTTCGAACACATCTGTAAAAAACCCGTCGCCGTGTATCACGGTAGGAAACTCCCCGCGCGTCGAAAAGATTTCGATTAGCGCGCAGATGATTCGCCCGAATGTGAACCCGTCGAGGATCCTGTGATCAGTGATCCCGGACGAGTGTGTCGCTGTAAGGATACTGTCCGCATTGATACTCCGCCCATCTGCCAGAACGTGCGCTGCCTTCGGCATGATGATGAGATCTATCCCGCAATGTCCTACTTTGCTGGCCGTTGTCTGCAAACCTCGTTCAATCAACGGGCGCAGACCGGGTGGAAGCATAGTGTTACATAGGATGCAGGAGGAGACCAGTATCTGCACTCTGTTCTTAAGGTGGTAATGGTAAAACCCGAGTCTCACGATCGTGTGATACGTTTCCCCAACGCTTAGACGCATGTCTCCATGCGACGACAACAATATGTCGTGCAAACTACTTGTCAGACTCTTGTCTGCGTTTTTCGTTTTCACCGAGCTGAGAAGGATGGGCCAGCACTTCTCTCGAGGCCTGTACTCCCAGAGGAGGCCATCGAGAATTTTACAATAGAGTGCTCTTTGGGTGATCGCTCGCACCTTACTGACCGTACTGCGCTTGCCAGCCCGACTTAGGGCTCTTGCGATCTCCCGTTCCATCTCCTCCTCGCCTTTTAGCTGTCGACGCACGTTTACTGCCGTCAACAAACCGCTGTACTCGTGCTTTTGTCCTGTTTGTAACTTGGTCTTTAGCGTCCGGCTGAGCTTCCGCGTCACTTCCGGTCGAGGTTGGAAAAGCGTGATGAACGCCCTGGTGATGTTGCTGTTCCCTGAAAACCGAACCGTGTCGCCAACCACCTCGAATTCCAAAAGTCCGTACCGAGTCAGTCTCCACTGCTCACTCTTCCAGACGAGTTCATACACTCGGAGGGGGACCAACTGCGCGTCCGTGACCGAGATCTCCTCCTCCCCGCTTTTCAGGACGATCCGACTGATACTTTGTGTATCCATCGGAAAAAGGGCGGAATCCATCTTGGCAACTGCCGCAGCTAGCTCTCCCGTGATCTCTTGGAGCGGGGCAGAATCTTCCAGTCCCCCTTCGCCGGGTTCTTGGAGAAAGCCCCCTCCTTGCAATAACTCGATCACTGGTTTTGCCTCCTCATCGCGTTTGGCATCATCAATAAATTCAAGGGCATCAGTGTTATATTCCCCTTGAATGGTCTTCTCGAAGCATCTGCATCGATACATGACAAACTCGGGGGTTTCCATCACTCGGACACTGTTCTTGCACGTGTTCGAGTACGTCGCTGTTCGTCGAATCCACGGAAATCTGCAGAACTTCGGAAACGGTCCCTTTCCAACACTGCCATTACCCCAAAGCTTGTAGGTGTAGAAGGTTTCTCCATTACACTCTCGATCAGGTAAAAGCATCTTTCCAACATCGTCGAGAAAAGTTGCTAGCAACTTCTCCCAGTCCGGCTTCATGTCGTCTTGTTTCGGAACTCTCAACCCTGGTCCTTGCCGTTGCCCCGACGGGGGCAAGACTTCTGCCGCTGCAGAAACCTTGACGTGGGTTCCACGGTCATTAGTTCTGCAGACCCTGTCATCAATCCAGCTGAGCGTCAAGCTCAGCCCTGCCCTCGGTAGCGTGAGAGGTGGGATGGTTGACAGATTGGCCCGCAGCTTGTCCTTATCGCCAGCATGTTCCGCTTCGTACTTTCTTCTGAAAATGACGCCTTCTGCAGGGGAGGACATCAGCTCATCATGGATCTCGTGGCACCCTGGTGAAGGGTAGGCAAGCTTCACGAAGACCCGATTCAGAAGGGACGCATCATTTACGATGCGTCCCAGGGCGGACATGCTTCGCTTTGCTAGAAAACTAGCACAGATTGCGATCGGAAGTCCGCGTGTTGGAATGTGATAATGTGCTATCACTCTTTCTAACGACTGCTCCCAGAGCAAGAACGCTAGAATGCTTCCCAACACGCCGCTTAAAACGATCCTTCGAGGTGTCGCCGCCTTTTGTGCGTCGAACGCTTGACACACACGTAGTAGCGTGCATTTAGGAAAAGGTTGTCCTTCCGTCCATAGCCCGTCTAGAAACGTGATGAACAACTTCAATACCATACAGCGTAGGACGATTGGCAGCGAAGTCCAAGTCTCTGACCTGCTGATCAGATAACTTTTCAACTTCTCCCGATTCTCCTTCGTCCCCGCAAGTCGGATCCGATCTAAAATCGCCTGCTCCCTCGCGCGCATCTCTTGCTCAATCTCGCGGTCCGTGGCCCCTCCAGTGATCGTATCCACGGCTACAAACCGACCTTCTTTGGTCTCGGGATCCGCAGCGATTCCGGACCTGCGATACTCCCGCATCACTCGATCCGTGAGTCCTTCCTGCGGGCCCAAAACCTTCTCGATCAGATAGGTGCACTGGACCTTGGAGCCGTGCCTGTCGACAACCTTGATCGTGGGTGAGCATGTTGTTTCGCGGACGGCGAAGCTTTCGACCTCCAGGCAAAACTCCGTCCGTGTTCGGTCGTAGTCGCTTCCAACTAGGATGGATGGGTTGGGTAAAGTGACAACGTCAGCGACCGAGTTGTACACCACGTCCACAGCAAACGGTTCACCGTCGTCAATGTTCGCCCTGAAATCTCGGAGGGTTATGAGCAGCTTAGTGCCCCTGAGATGGAGGGGTACCTTGGTGGACGTAGGCGTTTCCAGTGGGACGGGTGGTTTCTTCCCCTTTTTCGCCTTCCGCAGCTGCGTATTGCCCTCCTCGTCAGAACTATCCATGCACTCCAGATCCGCGTTGTACTCGGCATGGCCCTCCGCCTCCAGTAAGGAGTGGAAACATCGTAACTTCGCAAACCCTCGCTGGCTTTCGAGCACTGGTCCTGCCAAGACTTCTCCATTATTGGCTCGTTTAAAGATGCCGTCGAGAATCGCGGTTAACTCCTCTCTCGTCGGACCTTCTGTCGTTCTCGTCCCTGCGTCTGCCAAAAGATTGCCCCTGCCTGAGATGGGCACTCTGTACACTGTCCGGAGTGACAGTTTGAAGTGCACTAGACATGCCAGCGAAGCTAGTGTCTTGAGGCCGCAGCTATTTTGGGAAGATGCAATTGCCAACAGCTCACTGTTGTTCAGTGAGCTGCAGTCAAATGAGAGAAAGAAAGGTGTCATGATGGGAATCATCTCGATCACGACGGCGCAAACGTATGAAAGCCCCAACAATTCGGCGCGCGTGCTACTGTTTGCGTTTCGAACTGTTTGCTCGCGTGGGAATGACTTGCTCCACGCGATTGTTATCGTATATCTCTCCGTGACTCCCTTCTTCTCCAGCGTCCTTTGCAGGACGAAGGAGCATACACCTGTTGCGGCAGAATCCACAAACACAACGGGTGCGTAGCGCAGCCCGTTTTTGTGCCTGAGCGGATCCAGTACGGATATTTCTACCGTCCTGGCAAATTCGCTCTTTAGCTGCTCGAACGCGGCTTTGTATTGCTCGTGTTCCGTTGGAGAGATCTTCCTTTTGTCAATGAACTCCTTGAGAACCCGTCGTAGCACTGTAGTTGTGGATCGCCACACTCTCAAATCCATCAAAGTGGCATTGTACAGACATACGCAAAGGAACCTGTTAAGGTCCTTTGCCGTCTCCGGGAGTGGCCAGGCTTTAATGGCCTTGGCTTTGCACGGGTCAATGGTCTTTTGCACCGTGGCGACATCTTCGTCGCTTTCCCCGATTCCCCGCACAGTCGCCATCTTGAGAATGTATCCCAAAACTCCAACGCTGCTTCCAAACTTTATTTTCTTGCAGCTTATCGCCAAACCGGTGATCACTGCTCTCGAAGTAGTGAACGCGATCAGGTGGAGTAACTGCAATCCGTCAAAATATTTCCCGTTTACATCATCGACGTAAGGTCTTGCGAGTTGCAAGACCTTTCCAGGTCTTGGAGTCGCCGATGCCAATCTGAAGAATTCCTTCTTGGATTGATTGAGGATGGCTCGGACAGGAGCTTGTCCATCCAAATCCTCAACTGTATCCAATTGCTCCACATCGTCATTCATTTCCGCAAGTTCCTTTTCGTTTGCTTCCGGTTCCTTAGCCTCCATCCCATTAAGAGTCCTGTGTCTCTGCACGTCGCGATGTCGTTGGAACGCTCGGAGATCTCCCACTTGCGAGAAACCTTCGCTAGCTTCAGCACGAATGTTAGTGCGGTCCACCTCGTCTTCCCCAACATCCGAACATCGCAGGCGGTGCTTCGCATCCTGAACGCCTGCCCGGCTTCCCGTTCATCAACTGGATAGAAGGCGTTTCTGTACTCCCTCTCCAGTTCTTCTGCTCGATCTTCGTCACTGAGGTTCCCGATCGAGAAAAGCCGAGACATGTCGCAAAGTGTTCGGGGCGTGCCGCCCGCGAACACAACGTCGGTGGCACTTTGAAAGTACGCGGGGGCGTAAATCAACCCCAAGAACATGACGAGAGAAACACACAGGGAACTTCGAATTCCAGAATCGAAGCTCCACGCTGTAACTCTCGACATTCGCTTGGAGTGTCTCAGTTGTGAAAAGCCCTTGGCCAAATCAAAGGCGGAAAAACCCGCCGACCATATGAGCTTACACAACTGCTCTGCTGAGACTCCTAATATCGATTGCACTTGCGTGAGCATCTCGATAGTCACCAACGTCGGGATCAAAGCCAATCTGACCCAGCTCGTCTCCGCGCGAGTCAATTCGCCGACCCAACTCGACATTTTGTCGCAGTCTCGAACGCTCCATTCCTTCAACTTCTCGAGCTTGTCTTGCGGTAACTGCTTCCCCGGATCCTGCTGTCCCAGGTCCTCTGGATCTTGGACGCCAACTCGCTGATCGTTCCGATCCGGATCTCCGTGAGAACTGGGTTCGCAATGCTCATCGCCTCTCCCGATTCCCTCCTGGAGAGGGTCTTCCGAGAGGTTTCCGACAAGCGTATCAGCATTCTGCTTCCGAAACGACCCTCTGCGGTCATCTCCATAGTCGTCAGCTGATCCGAAGTTCCTGGTGAGGCTGGTGTCCTCGCGTTCTCCTTTCTCAGCTGCACGCCTGAGTCGCTCGTTCAATTTACTCCTGAGCTCCTCCTCCGCGGCTTGCTGTGTCTCATCGCTGTCTTTCAGTGGAAACATCGCCTCTCCAGTGATGCTCTCTGAGAAAATCCTAGCGTTGTCACGGCTTCGCGACGCCATCGACTTCCTGAGCCGTCTTTTGGCCTCTGTGGTTAGCATTCTCCGGTTCGCCTTCTTGTCTGCGTCGACTTTCTTTTCAGACTCGTCCTTCGACCGCTTATCAGGCTTGCCCTTCTCAGCCGTCTTTTCTTTCTTTTCTTTGTCTCCATCGGCAGTCGCAAGTCTCTTGTAATTCCGGTTTTGCATCGTCACGAGACCGCACGGAACCAGAAGTGAGACGGCTCTCTTGGAGATCACATCATAGCATTTCTGGAGCATGGTGCATCCCTGCTTGTAGCCCACCGAAGGCGCGACTGGAAGGCTGTAGCCAATAGCTTGCATAATGCTATATCCCCAAATACAGGTATCCCGACCATGTAACCAGGAGACGATAGCTGTTGCTCCTTGGTACACTCTGGATCCTTCCGCCACTGTGACTAGCGGACGACCGCTAGCGAGTTCCTTCGCCTTGAGTGAGGATCCTTCCTTGATCCTCACATCAGGCATTTTCAACCGGTCGACGCGCGCTTCTAAGAACTCATCAGGCTTGGCCGAGTTCCAACCATTAGCATATAATGTTAATTTTCTGATGAGGCTCAGAGACTCCGTCTCGCTGGCGCAATTGGCGCTTCCGAAACTTACACAGGGCTTGATGTCCGGATGGGTTTCGACTTGGCTAAAGTCGAATCCCGCACTCTGCAGGTACGCCCTTGCCGACAACATGTGGCCAAAGAGTTCACCGATCGCGGTGTTCCCTGAGTCCACCAAATGGAGACTGTAGCTGATCAGGTTCTCTTTGATCAGTACCCCGACCAGTATTTCGTTAGAGAGCAGTGCCGAAAGCGGCCCCAGGTCATCTAACGACTTTCCCGAATTCGTCGAGCGGAATGCCCGATATTTCGGTTTCTGATCATCTCCTCGGCCATTCGAAGGCCGTCCTTTCCTCATTCGCTTCTTGTCTCCAGGAGAGTCAGGAGTATCAGCATCGTCGTCACTAGAATCATCCGAACTTCCTCCTCCGGTCCGTCTTGCTGTGTTCATTCGGTGCCGATCCCGCCTTGCCAGGCAGTACATAAGCCACACGAAAGCCGCTTGCATGATCAGCAATCCAAACGAGTGATATCCCAACATCAGCATCGGGAAACCCATCATAACTGCAATCAGTACGACCGTTATCATCAGGATCTTGTCGCAGCAGGTTGGCTTAAATCTCTCGCCCCACTCGAACCAGGTGAGGTCTTTGCGCCTTTTCACTTTCTTTCTGACCTCCGATTCATCCTCCACGAGCTTGCGCGGCGGGCGCGGCGGTCCGATGAAGCCGAAAGCTTCGCGATCCCGTCTGATCGCTTCTTTAGTCTCAGGCCTCTCATAGTGGGCCTTCTTATCTGCAGCTATGTGCAAGCTTTTTAAGAGAGCCGCTTCGTCCTTGTCATAGTAGGTCAGAGCGCCAGCATCTCCCTCGTCGGCATCGCTCGAATCCTCGCACCCCCAGTGCCTCGTCACTGACGTACGTGCCTTGGATCCCTCATCAGCCTTTTCCCTTTCTCCGGTTATCTCCTTGCTATATCCACTCGGAGCTCCGGTGACTTCCTTCTCTCGGCGTAGTGCGTTCGCAATCTCAGCATTACTGTGCTTTTTGGATGCTGAGAAGGCAAGCTGGCTCGTTTCCACGCAGCTGTTGATCTGCGCGCCTTCATTTACCTTCTGCTGAATATTCCTCAGATCCGCGGTTGCAACTCCACTCAGCGTCCTGTGCACTGCTGCCGGGACAACCTGTGTCGCTGGACTGGGACTCGCGCTTCCCACCGGGCGCTGCGAACTTGACGACGCAGAACTGCAAGCGTTCCCATACTTACCGTCATTCTCATTCGTAGTCTGAACTCCCAGCGTCTCCTCGAGCTCCCACAATCTTCCTAGCTGCTCAATCAAATCGATGTGCGCCTCCTTTTTGCTCTTCGTCTTGTTGTTCGTCACCGCTGACGCTTTGACCTTAAGGTCCCGGTCAGCGAGTGTTAGTGTGATGTCGAACCTCCAAGACTGTTCTCCCAATCGCTTGTAGTCCGACTGCATCGCTGCACACCCCTCGCTTTGCTGCAGCATCTCATTGATGCGGCCGATCGGGTTGGAGTCCGGTCCTTTGCTTCTTTCGAGGATGGCTTGATAATCAATCGGAACAACTTTATTGCTCTCCGGGTACTTGAGAAACCCAAACGAGTCTTCGACAGGTTGCTCGTCCGACGCTGCGGTGATGGGACTGAGATCCTCGATGTGACTTGCCGGCGTTTGCAGTCCCTGCCGGGATCCTCGCATCATGCTCGCTCGACCTCCCCGCTCCGAATCACTAGAGTCGCTGCTTCCGTCACTCTCCTCGAATGTGCGAGTGAAACGGACGTGCTTTTCTCCATCTGTCTTCGTTGCGTCCGAACGATCAGTTCCCGCATCGCTATCACTACCTTGGTTCTTCCGAAGCTTTCTCTTTTCCCATCTCCGCTTATTCTTGGCAGCTTTGTTGGCAGTTTTCCGATTCGAATTTGAACTCTTGCCCTCATTCGAATTCCGGACTTGTTTGGAGTCGTTCATAGTTTCCAGAAGGTCGCTGCCCTGCTTGGGGAAACTATGCGAGCATTTCAGGTTAATGAAAGTTCGACACAATCCAATTTTCTTCAATTGGGTCTCGTGATCTGCCACCACCGCATCCCTTGTCGCACGGGAGCTGTGCAACTTAATGAAGTAGCGTCCATGGCATACCCCGAAGTAGTGCAATTGGCATCGCACGGTCTAGACGCGTCACCTCGATAACTGTCGTCAAGACCTGCAAGAGCAGTAGGACAAAGATCCACCTTCTTTTGGTTGTCACAAGTGACAGCCCAGTATCTATGCTTAACGCCACAGTGACTGCATTCGCGCATAGGTGGTATCTTTCCGTTGTCCAAACTCAAGACCCAATTAGCGGCCTGAGAGACGGAATGATCGATCCGTCTGTGACTGGGGCACCCGCACGTCGGCAGGTCCCCTTTTCCATGTTTGCCTTTGCCTTTGTTTCGCTCCGAGTTGTCGGCCGTGCGGACCGCTTCTCGGTCCTTCTGGGTTTCGGCTGCTCTGTCGCTATCGCCCTTAGGATCATCGTCATTCTTATTCTTCTTGTTCTTCTTGCTCTGCCTGTGAGAACCATTATCCCCATTTCCCGGGTCATCACGGTTCTTCTTAGGAGGTTTCTTTTTAAAGAAACCATCCAAGCGGCAATTGTCCTGAACGCACTCATCGATAAAGGCGAGCACATACTGAAGTGGCATTAGCCCTGCATCAACATCCGAGCCCTTGTCTTTCCGAAATTCCTTCAGCAACGCTTTGTGCCTTTCTCGGCCAAGTGGCGCGAGCATATTCTGGAGGGCTACGTCTCGGAGGACGAGATCTGACTTGACGTCGAGTTCTTCGAGCTGCGCGACAACATCAAGTTGATGCTCTCGCCAGAGAAAAAGTTGGCAGTCTTTCTCCTGTAGAGATAAATCGAGGCGTCGATATCTCTTCAACTCTACTTCCTCCACGCAGCGTGCGAACTGGAAACTTAAGATCTGTCGGCACACTTTAAAGAGTACGACAAGTCTTGCGTATCCCGAGTCTTCTCGCTCGGAGATCTTTTTGGCATGCGCGGCGGCCGGGGATTTGAAAACTATTTCTTCAAACGCCTCGGCGGCGAACCCGTAGGAACTTAGGAACTTTAAAGTTCCTTTTTGTTCCTTTAGAAGCGCTAGATGTGAGATCATCGTTTCTTGTTTTAACTCAAGGGTCGGTTTCGCCACATTCAATGCTTCATTGTTCCTACGGTGCGGGCCCGTCGGGATGCCGCGCTCGCGGTACTGCGCCCGCGCTTCTGCCGCTAGGTGAGCTATGGTCACATACTCTGGTAGTGTCTTTATTGGTTCGACACTCGGTAGCATTGTATCCACGCACCCTTTTGCTAATGCCCAGTCTTCATCGGTCAGATTCTCCGCTTTATTGCCAGTCTCGGAAGTAGCATCCTCGTTCTTGCGCAGACTGCGGAAAACATCTCGTCGACTTGAGGAGACTCCATTTTTCTCTAGCGTTGGCAAACTGAATGTCCCCCCTTGGATGATGGCTTTGTTAGAGTCGTACTTGAGCGCAGCTTCAAGGACTTCTTTGGTAAGTCCCTTGAAGTATCTCCTGATCTCCTCATCAGGGATAGTCGCGATCTTCGAGATTTCGTCCCTGATGGGACCTACCGCAAGGTCGCGGTAGGTCCGTGGATTTAGCAAGGAGGCGTCCTGTGCTTGTTCCGTAGAGGGGAGTCCATTTCGGAGAACTCGGATCCTATTCTCCCTCGGATCCCTGGTGCGGCTGCTCGTCCCGAACTCCCGCTTGACTTCCGCTTGCTGGAGTCTTGGGCTGCCATTGTCGTCCGAATCGAAGAATCCATCCACAATATCCTTCTTATCCTTGATAGTCGTAGCTGTCGGGCCGCGTTTCGCCCCGCCCGTTCGATCCTTCCTTGTCTTCCTCTCGGGAGCGATGTCTTCGTCGAAGAACTCGTTTACACCTTTCCGGTCAAATGCCCGCAGGGTGTGGACATCGACTACGTCCTCGTCGCTCGTGAAAAGCCGCTGCCTGGTTTCTCCATCGCCATCGCTTTTCCCCTCGCTTTCGGATGTAAAAAGGTGTGTCGACTTCCTTTTCGATTCGCGGTCGCTGTCCGAAGCGATGAAATTCGCGAACAGGTCGGCTCGACTCATCAGCTTGGTCTCCTTCTCCTCATCACTGAGGAACAGGTTTCCAGGCGTCGTACAGGAGCAACCCGCCTCGGACTCTGACGATGTTGTCAGTCCTGTATGGCTGCGGTCCTTCGAGGTCCGTCCCGGTCGTTCTGGTTCCGTTCGAGGTCGCTCTAGGTGAAGTGCAGAATCCTCACCTCCCGCTTCCCCTCGGCTGGAAACACTTGTTGCACTCCCAAGCTTCCGGACAAAATCCGCTAGAGTCCCTTTCCCTTTGGATCGGTTCTCCCGCGGGCGGACATCCTCCTTGCCGAAGTATTGGTCACAAAGGGCGTTCGTGTCTGACTCGTTGTCTTCCTCGAACTCGCCTTCCTTGCGCGACAGGCTGGGCGCCTCTCGCGTCAGGACCTTTTTCACA
>JACKZZ010005722.1_pt1 | contig 15041 bp, 6 predicted proteins | sample 8027871 | NCBI WGS metagenome assembly JACKZZ01 (sample SAMN15724774, study PRJNA655200) | protist metagenome | isolation source: fluorescence activated cell sorting (FACS) single amplified genomes of... | place: USA: West Boothbay Harbor, Gulf of Maine | collected 2000-07-19
GTAATAACATATAAGTTTGTTACCTATCAAATTTCTTCATCTTGCTTCCCTGTTCATACTCCTTAATTGTAGTTACTAGAATATAAAAAATACACAATGGAGAGAATTATCTTAAAATCCATCGATTTTTTACAAGAATCAACGATTATTGAAGTACTAAGTTTGTATTCTAAAGTTCATTTTCAAACATCGAAATATTTTTCGATGACACAAAATTCTCGGAGTAAGTTTAATTTTCCTATCTTTCAACGCATAAAGGACGAATAGAGGGGAAAAATGATTCTTTGCCACAACTTTATGTCGTATTTCTATATAAAACCCCTTAAACAGGCCCATCATCATCATAATAATAATAATGAGAGCAGTAGTAGTATTAGTAGTTGGTGGTGGTGGACCGGCGAGGCTCAATAATAATACAATGGTAATATAACGCTTGTGCAATAACAGTGCTATGTTCATGCTATCCCAAGATTATTCACTAATGCTATGCTCATGCTATTCCAAGATTATTCACTAATTGTCCAAAATTCAACCTTTGTCCACAAAAACAACTAATAACAGTTGTTTTCTTCAGAGGGTGTAGTTTGACTGCGGTAGGTTGATAGTCTGCGGTTCATGCTTTACTTGAAAAATTACAACCAGATATGATACAATTGGACCCAACTAATATTGGACGTATTGATCGTGCACCAATGGAGATTATAATGAAAGAGAGAAAATTAGCGGCGGAAGCAAATGCTGCGGCATCTGGGAAAGAGGTTAAAGTTAAGAAAAAAATGAGGGGACGGAATAAGATTGGTAAACGCATTAAGAAAAAACATCAAAATATTGTCACAAAAGAAAGAATGTTACGCCGCGAAGCTATTGAACAGAAACGTAGGCAAGAAAGACAAGCCAAAGAGGAGGCAAAGAAAGATACTGATGGGGGTGCGTTGAGTATTTTCAAGAGAAAAAAAACAGTATATAAAAAGTAGCGTGCGTGTGTTTGTAATTTTTTTTGTTTTTTCTCCCTTTTCTTGATATTTTTACGCGTGCGTAATTTAATACTACGAGAGCGTATGATACGATAATATGATATCATATTAAAGATATGGTATAACTTATGATACTTGGTATAAAATTTTATTAAATTACTGAGTAAGAATAATATATGATACTTGGTAAATGCTTTTGGTAAAGTTATTTTTTTATTCTTCTTCAGTAAAATTAAAATTATATTACACACCCTTCTTCCTTTAACGTTTAATTCTCAAAGAAACAATTATTCATTTTTTCAACTTTTTTACAAATAGAAACATTGAAGTTGAGGTAATATTTGGTAAAATTTAAAAAAAAGATGATTTATGTATTTTTTCACCATCACCTACCTCTTTATCACCACCGTCCTTTTTTTTACTAAAAAATAAATCACGACCGTAAAAATCGCCGACTACATCAAAACCCTTTGCTTCTTTCTTCGATGCATGTGATAATTCACGGAAAAAATCTTCATGGTTATTTGCCTTTTTGTGCAACGCCTTTTCAGTTTCCCATACACGGTTATGTTCTGGACTCTTAATAGGACATTCAAGCTCCCCTTCATTATCAGGTACATTATCAACACTATAGCTGTACCCCGACATAAAATGTACAGTGGGAAATTCCAGGCTTTGTTCAGTTAGATTACATTTGTTATTTTGGAAAACTTTTCCTTGTGTCTTTTGTGCACTTATATTGGAACGAATTTCTTTTGTATCATTCTTTAAGCGCACAATTTCTTTCGACACATTTGAAACAATTTGTATTGATTGTGTAAGCTGATCAGATATATAATCTTGTATTATCGAAATGGGCAATTCAGTATTTTTTGATAATATATTTACAACTAATAACGGGGGCAAAATTTTTGAAACACTAATACTTTGCAATATTTGTATGATGTATGGATCGCATTCAGGTGATTCCATACTTGCAAAGTGCGTTAAAACCTTAACCCATAAGTTTGGATTTCTATTTCCAACTTTCCGACAAGTATTTATTACTGCGCGATTATTCCCAGTATCCATGTAATGTTGCATCATCATATCAAACATTTTTCGTTTTTCATATAAATACAGCAATGCCTCATGACATCTAGCCTGCTGCACACATACCAACGTATGATCACCATCGTATTTTGCATCTGGATCTCTTAACAACGACATTGTTTCATCCACAACTCGTTTATACTCCTTTTCATCTAGGGAAGTGTTTGAGGAAGCTGCATGCGATTGCAGGAGTTTTCTAGAAGGAGATGACTTTAATGATGATGTTCTGTCTAAAGGGTTGTTTTGAGTGTTATTGTTATTTGTTAAATCTTGGCGAAGGCATAATTCAATCAATGTATTCCAAACTAGTTTACTTGACGAACCAACAATATGCGAATCATCAACCGGACCTTTAATTACATGCCACAAGAAGCGTTTTAATTCAAATGGATGATTGACGTACAAAGATATAAACTTTTCACAGTGCAATTTATTATTTTCATCCTTTCTTGTGCACATTTCTTTCAACATATCAGTAGTTTCTCGTGGCAATTTATTCAACAATAATTTGCCATATATCTTTAAAGCTGTCCCAGCATCGCTTAATGATATATTCTTTACATAATACAAAGCCTCCTCCCAATTTTCAAGTACCTCCAATTGAATTTGTATATATGCTAGGTGTTGACCATGTTTTTTTGCTAAAAACAATGCCTCTGATGCATAATCAGCATCTCTTAAGACTACAATGGCAGTTTGTACATCAAATGTCAATGGTTTTTTAGTACGATACAAATTTGTAGCATTATATCCAATAAAATTTCGTAGCTTTTCATCAGCGTGCATTTTAGTAAAGCAATCTATTAATAGAGTAGTATGATCGGTTGATACTTCCGCTTCCGGATGCCGATGATATACTTCTAAGTACGAAGCTAAATGGCTTGTACATTGCGCGTCTAAAAATTTTAAGATAACACGTGAGGAGTCTAAATACCCTATTGTTTCTATATATTGTTGGACTGCTTGGTTATAATCACCTTTGCTGTATAAATGGTCGCCAAATTTTTTATATATTAGGCGACTATCAATTGGAGTGTTTGCTACAATTTTTAAAGCCACATTATACATATGCTTCTTATATAGATCATTTAACTTTTCATCGATACTCTTTTCATCTAACGCATATAATCTCCCAGTAGATGTAAAAACAAATAATGTTCCAGATGTATCAAACATATCAAGTACTTTCCCGTCGGAATGTAGCAATGCAGCTAATTCTAAATTCCTCCTGTCTGAAGACATAGTACTATCACCACCGCTTCCAGTTAGTGATGCAGGATTATTACCTCCAGCTCGCATTGTCATTGTTAACCCGACAAATTTTGATTGTAAATCATATACACTTAGCCGATTTAAACCTCTTTCTACTGTAACAAGACACGAGTATTTTCCAAATGTTTTGATAAGAGCTTTTGGCCCAAGTAACGAATAGCATGCCCCTTTATCATCGGAGTCGAATAAAAAAATGCCATCATCACGGGCAACACTCAATAAACCGTTTGAAGTAACTGAAGTACACTTTTGCTCAGCACCTAAAGAAGAATCTAAAATTGCAATATGGCGTAAATTACTTAATTTCATACGCGGATCGTTTAAATTTGCGTACGATACAATCCTCTGTGCCGTGGTAACGTATAAAACTGTTGATGAAGATACGCTATTATGTGCGTTGTTACCATTTTTACTAATGTCACTTGAATTATAAAAGTGTAGATTTGTTATTCCTTTACCATCTTCATCATGTTGATCTACGTTCTGGGCATTTTGGTGTAGCGGTAATGACGAAGGTGAGGATAAACTTGGACCATTACTACCGACTGCTATTTGAATCCTTTCATAATTTTTACTATAATTATTTCGACTACTTTTAAATGATGCAGATGTTGATTTTTTCATCCTTTCACCGAAAATGTTCCCACGATACAGAATGATGTGACCATTACTTAAACCAACTGCTATCAGCGTCAAATCTTTCACCGCGGCAAACGCCACAGCCCGAGCTTTCGAATTATCCTCCTCAGGTAAAAATATTGGTATAGTCTTTAAACACTTTAGTCCTTCAACAGAAGTGACTTGGAAAAACTTTAAACAAACTAATCCATCATCCACTTGTTGTTGGGGATCCATATCATCCATAACATTAGCAGCAAAGGTCATATCCGGGTTATTTATGTCTACAGCTCGTTTAAGCTTTTTCGCCATTTCAATATCTCCAGTCTTTCTTAGATCTCCAGCATTACCCAACGCAAGTAAAATTCGTAGTGTATTGTCAGGGTTATCACTATTATTATTATTATCAACACGAACTGCATCAGCCGCGTATAAGGAGTTAACTATTATACTAAATGCCTTTACACTTCTAATACCGCCACCCCCAAAGCAGTCTACCATATGCAAAGACCCACTTGCATCACCAAACATTAAAAATGATGGATCGTCCGTAGTTTGTTCATTAACGTTCTTTGGTCCCCAACCTGTACCACACGTAACATCAAAATGTCTCAGTGCATTTGTACATTCTTTTTTTAATTCTTTTCTAAAAAAAGTAAATCGCTTCCACTTTTGCATGTTTTTATTCTTATTTTTGATGCCGCTGTTAGCAACACTGCTATTGCTATTATTATATGTATATTATCAAATATTACAAAGAAGTGTGTGTGTGTGTGTGTATATATATTAATTTGTTAAATGGTGTTATATTTCCCAACCGAGTACCTGAGTAATGTTTAATATTTGTTGCTCCTCTATTGTTACTATGTATTATTATTATTATTATATAATATATTATTATTATTTTTATTTATTATTATTTTTCTTCATATTATATCTAATTTCTCAGATGCTATAACTCTCATTATTTTTTTAATATTGTAGAAAGGATATCATCTATATTATATTATTATTATATTAATTATTTTGCTTTATTCATTTTATATTTATATTTATTTGCTAGAAATGATGTTGCGCACTGGTTCTTATGGATATTTTCTTTTACATTTTTATCAGCAGACAGGAATTGTGAGATTTGAGATTGCCTATATGTGTTAGTGTACAGTATTGGTATTTATAGTACGTAGTAGTATTACAAAAATAAAAAACAGTAATACCAGGTACCTAGGGTAATATATTATTATTAGTACAAGTTAAAGGTATAAGTATATTTTTTAATGAAATAATTATTAATGAACGTTGTTTGTAATTATTATATTATTTTATTTATTATTATTATTATTATTATTATTGCACGGGATGGACTATACAGGTAGTTGATAATAGTTGAACGATATTATTGGTAAATGTTGCCCCCAAAGTAGCATACAGATCTATTGGAACAGTAACAGCCATCCAACTTTCCCCTGTTCATTAGCCTGTAACATTATCATTTGTATTGTAGATTTCATTTCTGGAAACTGTGGGCTGGTTATACAACAATGGCATCGTTATTAAACACAGAAAATGCTGCGAAGAATACCAATAATCAAAAACCTAGTAAAAACGGCGTGTTTACAGTCTCCAGTGATCTTGATGAAAATACAAGAAGAAAATATTATGACAATGAATATATTGTTCAATTGGTTAAAAGAAGACGCTCTTCGTCTGTGTTTGGTAATATTGCAACATTAAATGAAATCAATCAAGTTGCAGAACAAGAAGCTGATATGTTAGTGCGTGATAGAGATTCAAGAGAACAACGAGCAGCACTTATACATGGAATATTTAGTAAATTTGCAACTTGGGAACTAAATGCAAATGCATGTTTTATAAGTCGAACAAAATTTAGAAAATTTTGTATAGAAGCTGGTATACTTAAAGCGGGTTTAGTGATTGGTGATATTGGTGTCATTTTTTATGAATCTTTAAAAAAACACTTGGGCAAACAAGCTGTTAAATATCACCATAACCACAAGAAAACTTACCATAAAGTGAAAAGTGTTATTCCTGAAAAAAAAAGTAACACCCGAAGTTCATTGTTGAATTTTAAACAGTTTATCAGTGCATTAGGAGTGATAGCTTTGAAACTGTATGCCCCGGCACGTTACCAACATTTAGACCCTAGATTATGTAAGCGCGTTGCGGATGTAAATGAGCCATTTGATATATTATACGAAAGTATTTTGTTACCGTACGCTGCAAAGACAGGGATATTAAGTGAAGGTGCATTAGATTTAATTTTAAGTGATAAAGAAAAAGAAATGGTGGTGAAAGCATTGCCATTTTTTGCAATTGAACACGAAGCATGTACAGAAATTTTTAATTATTATTCAAAAAAAGAAATGACAGGCACAACCAGTAGCGGTTTTGATTCACGAAGAACTTTGTCATTCAACGAATTACACAGTTTTTGTAGAGAATACGACGTTGTTCCAGGTGTATGTAGCATAAGTAAAATATTAATAGCTTTTAGACAATCTAAATTAAATGATGATGATGATGATGATAATGGCGATGATGGTTTACATGATATAGAAGCTGCTGAATTATCATACGATGCCTTTATATTCTTTTTAGCATTGTTAGCAATTAGGCATATAAATGTAAGCGACAAATTTGGCTCATATGTATTAAATCCTTCACCTCGTGATTTAGTTATGGGTTTTTTACATAGATTAGAAATGAGCGAGGGTAGGAAGACTATGGCTTCTACATTACGCAATGGGCGACATGTTAGATTTGTGTTTAAAAGCAGCGGATTCAAGTAAAATAAGAAATAAAAAATGTCACAAAATAGTATAATATACGACGTATATACATATATTATTTTAATATCCATATTATATAATATATCTCTTGGTATAACTTATATCAGTATTATATGATACATTTTATAAAATAAATGAGTAAGAATTAACTATGATACATTTTTTTTAAATAAATGAGTAAGAATTAATTATATGATACATTTTGAGATATCATCTTCCTTATGAAATAACACATTCCGCATCTTTCTCAGCTTGTTTTCTAATGCGCCTGCTTTCTTCTTCAAAACGCATTGCATTCAGCATCATTTTACTCGTAGCTTCTTGTAAATCATTTAGTTGTTCGCCGCGCTCTTCTAGCTTCCTCATATTTTTATTCATAACATTACCAACACCAGCAAGCTCCCCTTCTATTTTTTTATTATTACCGCTGCTGCTATTGTTATTTCCATCATCATCTTCCTCCAACTCGTTTAAAGATCCTAACAGCGATGCCATATTTTTCTTCTGATTCGAATCTTTAATACTAGTGCTAAAAATTTCATTTAAATTTATTTCAGCCTTACCACCACCAAACATGGAAAAAACGGTTGATTTTTTTGGTTTATTTGATTTTTGTACTTTTTGTTTCGTCGTCAATTGCTGTTTTTCACGCAATAAATTTGGCCCCTGTCCATAGCCAAGTGTTGGTATCGATGTTACTGCTAAACGGTGTAATACAGACAATTCGGTTACTAAGAATATATCTCCACAATCCATTATAGAAACATGACGTAAATAATCAGTCATACCAACCGTTGGCAAAGTTTCTTGAGAAACCATTTGAAGCCGTGGTAGGGCTAAAATAGAAGCACGATTCATATTGTCAACACATATTAAACAGCGTGTACTATTCATATTTTTTGTATCCGAATTACCAAGTACTACAGCTGCTGCTGATGAAACGGTAGTGCCGTCTAATCCTGCATGTGCTAATGGCTTCACCTTAACAAACCTTTTACTATCGCTAGCGATACTGCCTTCGCCTTCACCTAAATCATGAATTTTTAATGCCACTACAAATACCTCGTGGCCCGCCACTGCTACTACAAAACGGCGTTGTGACTGGATAGACTTTTCTTTCTTAATATTCTCTTTTTTTATTGGCAAATCATTATTATCATCACCTTCTTTATTGGAATCATTACTTTTATTTAATATTTTATTATTGTTGGCATCCTTATCTTGAGATATACCGTTTTCGTTTTCTTCTTGTTGTGCTTGATTTATTGTTTCAACATTGTTCGTTTGTTCATCATAATCATCCTTTTGTTTCTCTTCAGAATTAGTTTCACCCTCATTTTTGGTGTCTGTAGTCGACTCATCTTTAAAAACATTAGAGTATCTTTTAAACGATTTCATTGGCTTCGGTGCTAAGCCGTTTTGGTCAATAATTAACATATTTGTAATTGGGTCTTCACAACCCGATGAGTCAAAGACGACGACCGGCGCACCATTTTGAAGATTACACACAGCAATAGTTGAGTCAGCCATTCCAAAAATGACGCATGGTACTAACTTTACTACCATATTATGATCATACAATGGCACATTGGCTGTTGCAATAGAGCGCACTGGGCCATTGTTTCTATGTGAATTTTCTCCAAAAACTAAATTATCCCTACTTGGTACATCAACATCGTGTAAATTTCCAGATTCAACATCCAATATCGTGCATTTGCCACTACTGTCAGCGATTGCAAGCAACCCACTCTCTGCGTGCAGCGAAATCCCAACGATACGCGAGGTGTGTATATTTTGCAAACAATGTAGTAGAAATACTGCAGAACCGGTGCTTTTACTGTTATTACCCTTAGGTTTTTTGCTATCGTTAACCCCCCACGATATTGGGCGAGGACGTACTGCGCAAATAATAACATCGCCACACTCAGTACCTAGACATAGAAGCCTCGATGGTAAATGCAGTTCCATACACGTTAAAGCAGGTCTCTGCGGAGCTTTGTAGCCCCCTGATTGACACAATAAACTAGGTTCAAATTCATACAACAAATCAAGCGGTGTATTTATTACCCCATCTTCCTCTAAATCAACACTGATACCATCTGTTGGTGGTGAAGCTGCCCATAAACATAATGTCCCATCAACGTGGCCAGTAGCAACTAAAGAGCGCCTTTTACTTGAATTAGAACAGTTACCCCCAGAAATGGGATATTTCCAACTTTGCGGATAATCAGGATTTGGCTTTGCTGCTCTGATTGCTTGAATTACTTCCTCGGGACATAAGCCACAATCCTTCACCAGGACTACCATGCTACGACGAAGTGGTGACGGAAAATGCATGATTTGTGGGGTAGGTTCTGGCGGATCACAAGCAATTGGAGGCCAATTTGCATGAAGATCTGCGATGCGGCTAGGTAACGCTTGGATATAAACCCTAGGATGAATACCATCTTGTGGATCACCAGATAACAAAATGTAGCTAGATGGGTGATGCGAGCCAATACCCAATGCTTGGAACCCTGGTTGTTGCTTTCCTTTTATTTCAGCCGGTGAAAGGCCTTTTGGATATGTTACTAATAATTTCATGACAGGACTAGAATCCCATGTCGGCAAGAGCAAGCTGTTTACTGGACCATCTGCCGTCATAGGCATTGCAACATCTCCTACGACCCACTCTGCAAGATGCTGCGATTTTTTATGAAGTGGATTGCGATATAATATAGTTACACCACTAGTTTCATGTCCACCTGACACAACAAAATGCCCTGGGCCTTTTTCCCCTTTCATATCCGCTACCCATTCAACTGATGTTAAGCGAGTCGGCATAGAAATATCTTCATAGTGCAACTTTTGCACTTTACCGCTACTTTTATGCCCAGCATCGAATATAGCAAGAAAACCATTTGCAAAACCAACAACAAAATGCTTATTGCCAAATGGATGCCAAGATATCGATGAAATTGCCGGTCTTTGTAAACCACCAAAGCTACCACGATCACTCATGGCGCTAACTCTACATCCTCTGGACAAAATTTCTTTTGGAACAACGTACTTCTTCAATCGCTGTCGTTTTGATATATTCCACAGAGAAACTCCATTAAATTCATGAGCAACAAGAACCTCATTAAAATCTTGAGGATTCGATTCAATCGCAACTATTTCATCGTAATTATCGTCATCGTTTGTCCGTACATCAAAATCTTCAGCAGATATTTTGTATTCCGTAAATTCCATTTTTAGCAAGTGCAATACATGCAAAGTACCATCATCCGTACCGACATATAGATAAGGCGCTTTTGCTTCTGCAGGACATAAATGTACGGCAGATATCATATCTCCGGTCCAACCTGGCTGAACTTCTCCACGTTTACACTGTTTTCTCAAATCAAAAAGTCTTATTGCCGTATTCGCATGTATAACGATTAAGGTGCTACCAGTATGAGAAAATAATAGTGAAGTTACAGCTGACTTACAACCAGGGTCAACAAAGGTTGCTTCAACACCACTATAACTGCCGTACACTTTGACTAAGCCAATATCCGTCCCTACAGCAAGTAGCTGTTGATTCGCACTGTAAGCAATAGATCTTGTACCATGTGGCAAACCGTGATGACCAACCTGCCTAACAAAAAAGTCAGTCGGAACAACCTTTAAGTTAGTTCTATCTGTCTTATTGTTATTATTATATTGTTGATTAGTGCCTCCTTGGCCTTTTTGATTTTTATTACCCATTATCACCTTATACGTATATATATATAAGCACTAAGCTTATTGTGTATATGTGTATATATATGCGAGCTGGAACTGACGTAAAATTGTAAACAACCAATCACACAAAGTATGTAGTGTGTACTGTTCACTTTAATGGCAATGATGCAACTACTGAATACCAGAATATAGTAGTTATTGTATAGTAAATAACAATAATAATATTTATTATTGTTGTGCTGTGCTCGCTTATCAATAATATTATAATAAATATAATACAGTATACTAATAATAAATAATAATAATAATAATAAATAATAATAAATCCCAATATAAATAATTTGTATTGATATAGTGCTATAGTCCTATTATAATAATTTGAAATAATAATAATAATATATTATTTATGATGAATGATGATGATGTTTTTGTTTAATAAATGTTTTATAGTGTCTGTAGTTCAGTGGTGTATTATTTTTTTTTTAGATATTTTAATTAATCGAAATCTTCTTAAATCTTATACTTATTATAATTATAAGGTAAAGGGATATTATTATTATATTCTATTTTATTATAAAAAATGATGTAAAAATGAAGAACCCTCCGATAATTAAAACTTCAAGCGCTGCATCATCTCTTACATATTCACCCTTTTTTCTCTGCAAATCCTGTTTTTTTGAAAAAGCCAACTTGCTTTTCTTGTCCTTGCAAACAACGGATTATTCGAGTTGACTTCGGCTTATCAAATAATTTGATCATGTGATGTGCATGTGTAAATGCTTCTTGTTTCTCACGTTTTGTAGATTCATTACCGATCCAAACAAAGATTGTGTTGCCAACATCAACGCAGTATGTATCAACAGATTTTAGTGAATCTATGGATGCGGCAACTTCATTTGTTCTAACAACACTGTCTTCATCTGTTAAATGAAAAACACGAGTTTTTACTTCCTCCTTTTTTGGGTATGGCTCTCGTTCAACAGCTGCTGCTATGTCACCTTCACCACCAAGTAAATTCCAAAATGCATCTCCTCTCCCTTCGTGTTGATTTGCATGGCCATCCCTGCTTTGGACGATATTAAATGCAAACCTTGCCGCCTTATTTTTTTCAAACGCCGAGCTTGAATCACCAAACCATGTGTACACTATTTTTCCATTATCTAAAACAAAGCAATCGCCATGATTTAATGATTTTCTTTCCAATGGTACTTGATACGAACGTACATGTCTCCCAGTTTTCCTCACTTGAAATAAACGAGGTTCATATTTTAAAGGTTCTGCATGTCTAAATCCACTATCAATGCCACCGGAAAGATAAGCGATTTGGCCATCAAAACAAGACATAAACTGTTTAGACTCATTCCCTTTTGTTTCCCTATATAGAACTGGATTACCACCAAGTATATCATCAAGCTCAATAACTTTATATGTTGCAACAACATATTCATCTTGTGAGGAAGTTGGTCCAATCCAAAAATGTGCATTCCAACTTAATTTTCCAGTATTTTCATCTGCCTTTGTATTCAGTACGATGTAAGAATCGCCTAAACAAAATGAACCATACTCTGACTTTGGCCAACGACAAATACCAAAATTTGGCGAACCATCTTTGTTCCTCACATTTTCCACCCGCCAAACTTCAACACCTTTTTCTTTTCCACATCCATCCCAGTTTTTATCTGTTAACGCTGCTTTTCTATGCGCGTCGTGATCACCCTCCCCACCAACATTTGCAATATTGCTATCTTTTAAATCCACCATGTTTGCCATCTTATCTATTGGTGTATATGTATATATACGTGCAATTCGAAGTTATCTAAATTCGTAAAGAACCAGTCACATAAAACATAAGAGATAGTATTCACTTTATTAGACTGTCGTGTTGAAGAATCAGATACTCCAACATTCGAATTCCAACCTCCCCCTTATTAATTATTAGGGATGATATATCATCCCGAGTAATAATATAGTAATCACGCCAGTCTTCGCCTGCGCTCAGAAACCTTAAAAAACCTTAATAAAGTAGAAAAGAAAAAAAAATTAAATATAATAATATTTTATTGAAATTATTTTTCTTTTAAAACTCTTTCAATACAGTAAATGATAAGCATGCCGTCTACTTCTTAATTCCCCCGTCAACCAGTCTCGTTTTTTCCTACCAATATGTTCGAACGATTCTACTTGAGGCAAATCTTCCTCGTTAATTACCATAAATGGTTTCCATTCTTTTTTTCTTCTTGTTCTTTCATTTTTTCGCGTTTTTTTTTCTCTTTCATGTATAGACGGTAATTTACTCCCAAATACATTTGCTGCTTCTGCAAAAATCACATCTGAAGACCAGATTTTTCCAGTATCATTGTTGTTATTGACCAATTGTTTTTTACTCTTTTTTTGTTGCTCTAACTGATCTACATCGATCCCATTCCATTTTTTCTGTTGCTTGTAACTTCCATAATTATGTGTATGAAAATATTTAATATTTAAATTCGGATTTCGCGGACGATGTTTTCCCAATTTCCAAGAAGTTGCTTTGGTTCCTGGCTTACGAAAGCAAACTGCGCATTTCGCAGTGCCTTGTTTATTTGCATTCATACAAACTAGGCAAATCCATGGTTGATTGGACACTGGTAATTTCTTTGCAGCTAGCTTTCTTTTTTGAAGTTCTTTCTCAGAAATACCAGACCATCTTACAAATATATCTACTTCAGATTCATCCTCGCCTTTTACTTTCATAGATAGGTTAAAATTGCCATACAGTAAACCAGCTATTCGTTCCTTCTTTTCCTGTGTTGTTTCTACTGTTCCAGGCGGAGGCAATATCTTGTCTATAAAGTCAAAGATTTCTTCCATGGCATTGGTGACATGTTTCGATTTTGGAAGACGTTTTAATGGATCTATATATAATCTGGCAAGACGCTTTGCAAAGGCTAGTTTATTTTCATTACTCCTTTTCTTAATCGCTAATTCTGTCATCCATGTACCTGCTTCATTGATAAAATGCCCAACAATATCCATAGCTTCTTTGTCATCCCGGGTAAAGATTTTTTTGCTACTTTTGGCATTACGCAAAGGGTTTAATGGATCATTTTGATCAAAGCCTACTTCAGATTGATACGAAATTTTATTTATATCATTTGTCCATCGTTCTTCCTTAGCCTTCGGTGGTCTTAATATTTGATTCAATGCATCTTGTAGATGTAAGTTAGAACCAGCAGCGCGTTTGTTATTGACAAGTATATCGTCAACTAAAAGAAAACAGGGATTTTGTAAAGAATCTTCTTGAACTTCATTATTTATACCACTTTCTCGTCTTAATTTTCTTAAATTTTTAAGCGCATCTAGAACAGCTCTATGCTTAGCAATACGAATAATCTCGACTCTTTCTCGTCTTGCAATAACCTTTTCTGTCCACCAAGATGGCATTGTTCCTCCATACAACTTCTTTTTCTTTTCATATTTGATACGATTTGATTGAATGAATCGCCTTGCTTTATCAAGTAACCATTCTGCACGATTTAATAATTGCTGGGGGAACGTACCTTTTAATCGCATTATTGATTCATGCAAATTTTTTACAGCAGCTTCCTCACGTAAAATTTGGAATTCCGCATCTTTTACAATACCTTTGCCTTGTAAGAATCTTTTGATTTGGTGCACTGAACGTTGAAATCTTATCGACGCATGATCTTGATCTTCTCCCCACCACGAATCACTTTTCCAACTGACATCCCATGGAATTAATCTTGTTTCATGCTTTACTTCTTCATTTGAACTTATTTTTCTTGTATCTGATTTTCCATAACCTTCATACTCACACCATTCCAAATATTCTTGATACGTTCCACCAATTGGATTAGGGTCTCTGAAGGTAGTATCGTTCTTACGTTTTTGACCTAAATACATTCTTCTATGTTGACGAGCCGCAGCCGCTTCTTCAGCATTTCTTGGTGCAGTAATTGTATTAACAAAAGTACTTTTGACTGCCTTTACAAATGCCGACGATGAATTTGGATCTTCATCTTCTCTTCCCATCATTATGATGAATTCTTGCCAATCAATAGCACCACTACCATCTTCATCAACTGCATCTATCATTTTTTTTAATTCTTCATCAGTTTTAGGTTCTCCCATGTTATTCATCACCACGCCCAATTCATCGTATGATATGGTCCCATCTCCATCATCGTCAAACACTTCAAATGCATCTTTTAAGACGTTTATCATTTTAGGACCCAAGCGTGTTACGTGTCGTTTAAATTCTTCTTCTTCAGTTTCCGTATTCTTTTTACCTTTTTTTTCATCCTTCAATACAACACGTTTGTTTTGGGTTTCTTCCTTCTTTCTTGGTTCTGCACAACTATTATTTAAAACATGATGCTCTTTTTTACATTGGTTTGCTTTGGTTAAATTAATCTCGCTAGCACTTTTTGCCTTTTCAAGATTTACTTTATCGTGCAAAGATAAAAACTGCAAAAGTTCATCAGCTATACTGGTTTTAATACTATGATGAATATGAGTTACGCCAGACGATGCACTAGGTTGCTTCTCCATAGACGGAATTATTAGCACG
>JACKZZ010007556.1_pt1 | contig 15036 bp, 10 predicted proteins | sample 8027871 | NCBI WGS metagenome assembly JACKZZ01 (sample SAMN15724774, study PRJNA655200) | protist metagenome | isolation source: fluorescence activated cell sorting (FACS) single amplified genomes of... | place: USA: West Boothbay Harbor, Gulf of Maine | collected 2000-07-19
TAAATTGAATAAATTGAATATTATGCTATACTATATTTTTTCTCTTCCCTTCCCTTCCCCTCTCTTCCCTTCCCTTCTCTTCTCTTCCCTTCCCTTCTCTTCTCTTTTCTTTCTCCCATTGTTTTATAATTAATTTTTCTATTGATATTCAAAAAGTATTTCTTCCAGGACCAATATTAGGATTTTTTTCACCTAACTCAAGACATCTGCGATATGCAGCCCATACAGCATCTGTAATAACAGTACGAAAATTACCCTTCTCTAATTCATAAACAGCACTAGCAGTTGTACCACCAGGTGAAGATACTTTATAACGTAATGTTGACATATTATCAGTAGAACTAGAGCTAGCTTGCTTTAAAGCAATTGATGCACTACCTCTAATAGTATGTGTTACCAATTTTGTTGCCATGTCTCTTGGAAATCCTAAATGTACTGCGCTATCGATTAGTGATTCAGTTAAAAGAAAAACATATGCTGGTCCACTGCCACTAATAGCTGTTGCCATATCAATATATTGCTCATTAGATGCTTCAATATCAGCACCCATACTACGGAAAATAACTTTCATTTGTTCTTTTTTATTGTCATCTATCGTTTTATTTTCAGTATTAATATTGTTTTTTTTTTTTTTCAGTATTAATTTGTTTTTTACATCATTCCCACTATTTGCAATTGTTAATATTTCAGTTGCTTTAATCATATCATCTAATCCAATACTTAATTGCCATGGTTCAGATTCTTTTTCCAAATGATCTTTAGTCGATGAATACCATACTGACATACCCTCTTCAATAGACGCAGGAGTATTTGGCATTGATCTAACAAAATTTGTACAATTAGGAAATGAATCTTTTAATGATTTCATATTAACACCAGCTAATATGGATAATAATATCATGTCTTCATTCCATTGTAACTCGTCTAAAGCATCAGATACTTCTTTCATATTTTGTGGTTTTACTGCTAATAATATTATATTACCTCCCTTTTGTGCTGCTTCTAATGCTGACTCTACTGTCTTAACACCGTACTCTTCTGTCAGTTGTGCACGACGTGCTTTGTTCAAGTCTGATACAGTGATTGAATTAGGTTCATAATGCCCACTTCTAATTATTGCACGGATTATAGCCTCTGCCATTGCGCCGCCTCCAATAATTCCTATTTTATTTGCTTCTTTTAGACTTTCGCTAAAATATCTAGCTCTATTACTCCTCATCATGCTTCTCATACCTCCAAATGAACCTTTAAATCCAATAATATTTTTAAGTTGTCGTTGCATCATTTTCAGTCTTTATTGGTTGTTAAAGCTTCTAAAAAATCATACGTTTAAATAAAAATGCAGAATTACAGGTAATGCAAGTCTAGTGTATCTACAAAATGTTATAGTTAAGTATTTAACAATATTGTTCGATTCCCACATTTAGGGGCAGAACACCGTTTTTCTTAAAAAGAAGGTTTTTCCCAAAATCTTAGTCATTTGCAAAGTAATACCTAGTTCAATTGCAAAGTAGAAAGCATTTTAGTATATAATGTCAGGTGCTGGATACTTGAATCTTGATTTGGAGTCATTACAGCTATCGTTTGCTGAAGACCCAGCTGCAGGTGAAGCAGAGCTAATTGTACGAGCTGATATTTCAATTTTGGATGCTACCAATCAATTTTTCTGGTCTGAAGGTGAAGCTTCCTCATCTAGTGCAGAATTGAAACCATTTCGTCAACCTGTACCTGAACCAGTTGCAGAACCAGAGGTAGATGTTGCAGCAGAAGATGCACCTGTACCAGAAGGTGATGCAGAACCAGTTGAACCAATTGTACCAAATACAGTATATACACTTGGTTTCAATGGTTTTTCGCGTAGAACACAATTTGTTGATTTGAATGATGATATTGTAAGTAAATTAGCAAATTCATCAATTAATATCAATATTGTCCAAATTGTTGCTGAAGGTGAGGAACCAATATCATTAGCAAAATATAATATACCAATTTCGAAAGTATTAATGATTAATGGATGCCAATATACTGAATCAATACAATTAAATGGTAATTCAATTATTGAAAATGAATCGAGTTTAACCTATAGTATCATGGGAGATAATAATTTATCTGAATTTTCTATTGGTTGTGCAATGTTATCATTTGGAAATGGTGTATTATTATCACCACCAGCTACATGGGGTTTACAATATGATGATGTTATTGACCCGAAAGCAAAAGAAGGGCCAGATCCAAATGTATTACGTTCACAATATTTAGAAGCAATACCAAGTTTAATTGAAAAACAGGATACATTAGTTAGTTATAGCATTACTATTGGTAATGCATCTGTTGTATTAGAGGCCACTGAAGGTACATCTGAAGGTGAAGAAGCTACTGCTCAAGAGCAAGTACCACAACCAGAACCAGAACAAATAATACCACAAATGATCTTAAATGGTAAAATATCATGGAATTCTGATATTGCTTCAGCCATTGACATTGATACAGATATACGTTCACGTCCAGATTTATGGACTTTAAATTTTAATAATAATAATAATAATAATAATAGCATCTTTTTATCAAGAAATAAAAAGAGAAATTTGTATAACCAATTGACTGGTGCTGGTATTAGTGCTGGTATGGGGAATAGCTTATCTATAGTCATCAAAAGAGTACCTATACAGGATGGTGTAGAAAGTGGTGAACCAATGGTATCCAAAGGTATTGTTGATATAACTGGTTTGTCTGAACCAGGTGCATCATTCATTACACTGAATGTAAATTTAAGTGGTGAGGGTTTTGTTGCTGTGGAACCAGAAGCACCAACTGTTGATGCTGATGCTGATGCTAATGCTGCTGCAGAAGAAAAAGAAGCTAATAATCCTGAAAATGAAGTAAAAAAAGAACAAGAATATAAACCTATTTTACCATCATTTACTATAGATTTAAGTGTTACATCACCATTGTTTGGTGGTAATATTAATAATAAGATCAATATCAATAATTATTCATCAGTATCAACTATGGGTTTATCCAAAGCTAATAGTAACAGTAATAGTAATCAAGTAAAAATAAATGAAAATAGAGATGTATTAAAGGATTTAAAAAATGAAATTAGTATGGCCATAAGAGCAATTGCCACAGAATATTTAGCATTATATCCAGCAGAAACGGATAAGGGTCACAGTACTGGTTTTGACGATCGTAAAATTGAATTTTTGCATTATTTATCTTCTAATGGAACATATCATTCATTAAAAGAAAGTTTAAAGCCAAAAATTCAACGTGTTGTTAGAAAGAAATATGGATGTAGAGGTAATGCTACATCATCATCAGGAGCCGGAGCTACAGGTGAAATTGAAGTTAATGACAATCTTTTATCAGAATTATATGTATATTTGGTTCAACAATGTAATCATGTTTTGAACAGCATTTATACTAATACTGTTATTGACAAAGATAATGATGATATTAATAAAAATGCTGTTATTGTTAGTAATACTCCTAACTCAAGTGGTAACTTAAAAAACAACATTGGTGGTGGTGAAGGTAATCGTAATGGTAGTGGAATTGATGATGAAAAGGAAACAAATGAACAATTGTTAAATAGATTATTATCACAAGCAAATGATTGTGAAGCTGATAAACGTTATATAGATGCAGAACAAAAACATTTAGAAAGATTACAAATAATAAATAATAAAAATAATATTAATCTATTATTAATAAAAAATAAAAAAATCATTTTTGATGTTTATTATACAATTGGTATATATTATTTACGTGAAAGTGCAAGACATCGTTGTGAAGCAAATATGAATAAAACAGTGTTAAATTCAAATACAGATTCATATGAAAATTCTATTACATTAGCAACTTATAATAGTGATAAAGCAAGAGAATGTATACAATTTGCTGTTAATGATCAACCAGAAGAATGGGAAGCTAGCCAATTATTGGCATGTATATTACATGAAAATGGACAAATAGAAGAAAGTAATAAAATATTAGAAACATGTATTACTGTACAACTAGGTATGAATCATAATAACAATAACAATAACAATAACAATAACAACGGTATATTAAGTGATTTCGCTGGATATGAGAGTGATCAATTAATTTCATCAACAATATCACCATTAACATATACTATATTAGCAGTACATTATAGTTGTAATAATCAAAAATTGAAAGCAAGAAAAGCTTTAAGGTTAGCTGTGAAATCATACGATGCAGATCCAGCTTCAGCTTTAGGTGGACAAGGACAAGGACAAGGACCTAAAAGAACTTATGTATTATTATTATGTTTAACAACAATATATTTATGTAAATATGGTTTTATTAATATGATTAAAGAATCATATTTATTAACATGTATATGTGATGAGAATGCTACTAATATTGCTACAAGTAGAAATGAACTCAATATTACATTACCTTATATAAGGCATATATATAAATTATCTACAAGTGAAATGTTGCTAATATGTGGTGACAATGAAAGTAATAGTAATAGTAGTAATGTTGGTGCTGAAGCTATAAATCAAGCTGAAGCCAGTATACTATGCTCTAATGATCCAATAGATCAAATAAACGGTTATTTAACAATAGCAAAAATATGTTCATATCTTTCTGTTTATGATAGTAGTCATAATTATAATTATAACGAACAAACATGTACTAATATTTACAATGCTATTACTATTGCTATTGATAATAAATTGACACATAATATACCAATCTCAAATTATATATTATGCTGTAAATTATTATTAAATAATAAAAAATATCAGGATGCATTAAATATTTGTTATACTGGTTTACAGTTGAACAGTAGTAGTAATAGTAGTAGTAATAATAATAATAATATACCAGGTTGTAGTTTGAATTTATTAAGTGGTATATGTTTTTTACGTCAAGATAGGATTACAGAAAGTGAAATATCATTACGTGAAGCAAATATACTTGATAATCGCAATTGTGAAGTGTGGGCTTATCAAGCTTTGATATGTTTAAATAATAGTAGTAGTAATGGAACCAACATTAATAATGGTGGTTATAGTAGATTATTAGAAGCTGAAGCAAGTTTAAATCAAAGTTTAAGACTTGGCTTAATATCAACACCAATATTAAGAGAATTATCAACAGCATTTATATCTATAGATAAATTATCATTAGCTGAAGATCTGATAAGAAGAGTCATTTCATGTGAAGGTAATAAAGGTTCACCTATGACTAGAAAGATTTTAGCTGATATATTAGCTGGACAATCACATGCAGCACAAGCATGTGAAGAATATTATATAGTGATTGATAATGATTATAGTAGTAATGAATTAAAATATGATTCAGCAAAAAAATGTTATTCGTTATTAGTAACATTAGGGCGGAAAGAAGAAGCGTCTAGTGTTGATAATATTATAAAAAAATTACATAATGAAATATCAAAACCTAATCTTAGTAATACTACAAGTGTTGGATCATCAGTATATTGAAAGATATAAAGATAGCGAGATGGTGAGAGTGGGAGTGGGAGCAGTGTATATAGGAGTAATACTAATACTAATACAAGAAATAGGAAAAGTATAAGTATAAGTATGATATATAATTCAAGTTAAAGTGAGTAAATAATAAATAGTAAATAAATAAATAAATAAGGAAGGAAAGGAAAGGAATATATGCACATGGCAATCTATCAACACTTCCAACTATAACTATAACCCTAACCCTAGCCATAACTATTTCTAATTATATATATATGTATCTACAACAAACAACTAGTTTAATCCTGAACTTTAGGAGAAGGTATTTAGTGGTGGCCACCGTGCCCTTTCCTGTGTGCCTTACCGTGACTATGCCCTTTATTCTTATCAGAACCAGTACCACTATTACTGGTTACAGAATGTGAGACCTTGACATGAGGACTGTAAACGTCATCACGATAAAGTTCAGAATCTTTCTTTTCTTGAATTACTTTCAGTTGTTCAGATAATTGTTGCTGTGTGTAAGTACCTGTATCTGTCATAGGAACAGATAAGTTAGAGTAGCTTTTACTGCTAGCACTAGTTACAGATGTGGTGGATGATACAGCTGGTGATGTAGCTAAGGCCTCTGATGTCACCGAGGATGATGTAACTGATGTAGCAGAATCAGCCAATGTATCAAAACCTATATCATTTACTTCATCTTTATCTTTATCTTCATCTTCATCTTCATCTTCATCTTCACCTGTAGCTGTAGCTGTAGCTGTAGTCGTCTTAGGATTCAATTTAATTCTGTTAGTAATTAATTCAATAGTATCTTGACTTACAACACCAGGTGCTTTTAATGGTTTGTTTTGTTTGTTTTGATCCTGATTGATATTATCTGTATCTGTATCTGTATCTGTATTGGCATTGGATACATCATTATTATCATTATTATTATCATAATTATTATTTTTTTTTTTTAATGTTGCACCAAAATCAGCACACCAACCACCATTCTTTTTTATCCAACCACTTTTTTTATCTAATCCGTATGCATGCAATGCATTCATTTCATTCATACGTTGTATTTCTCTTTGCTTCATTAATTTATCATATGATGTATACTTATTTTTTATTCCTTCATTACAATTACCATCTGTTCCTGTTCCTGTTCCTGTTACAGCTGGATGGGATTGCAAATCAATTGCATCTTTTATATTTAAACTATTTTTGTAATATTTTGGTTTTTTTATATTCATTCCTAATGCATTTAAAAATAATCTTTCGTCATGTGCATCTAGTGTTTCATTATTATTACTATCACTATCACTATCACCATCAAATGCTCTTTGTAAATAAGGGTTATATTTGATTTCATCAGTAATATCATTATCATTATCACTATTTAAACTTTTTTTGTTTATTTCCCACCATGGATTAGGGTTAGTATATAGTTCATTGCCAATAGGACCAGTTAAAAATTGATCAATAATTGATCTAGATGTTATTTGAGCAAATTGACCTTTTTTTAAACCAATAGCTTGTTGACGATATTTTTCTAATGTCATTTTAAAATTATTATTCTTACCATTAATTGACGTATTTGTAGATGTAGATAGTAATGCATTGTTTGTTATAGCTGCTTGTGATGCATTATCTGATGCTGCTATTATTGCATCTGTTTTTATATTACGAAATGCATCTGCTGTAGTTGTAGTTGTAGTTGTAGCTGTAGCTGTTACTTTATTACTTTTTGATTCATCACTTGAACTTGAACTTGCAGGAACAGGAATATAAGTATCTAGTTTTGCTTCTTCTCTTATACAACATCTTTTGACAATAATTTGCCATCTATCTAAATTAATTAATATATTTTGATTTTTGCCATGAAAACCAATTTCTAATTCTTTTTCTATAGGGATCCCTAATAATTTTAATCCTTCGGGTATTTGCGATACATAGATACCATTCTTACCATATGATAAATCATTATAAATTTCTTTTGCTAAACGTTTTCTAACTGGTCTACCTTGATCTAAAAATTTACGTCTGTTTGGTATTGATAATGCTAATTTTGCACTTGCATTATCAGTAAATGGCCATTTACATAATTTACTACCTGTAGGATTTGATATAATTTCTTTTGATTCTGGTTTAGTTTCAATGCCTGCTCTTGCTGGTGCTGGACTTGCTACTGGTATTATCGGTGGTTGTGGTGGATTTCTATTTCTATTACCAGAAATAGAAATAGATGTAGCATTAGATGGTTCTTGTAGTGATCCTAAATAAACTTGGGTCAATGTCGTTATATCAACATTCTTAGCATGTGATACCATTTCATAATACTTTAAACCCAAACCCATTAGCATAGCATGTGCATCCTTTTGTTCATCACCTTCAAGGTGTGCAAGCTTTGACTCAGATAGACTTGTCATTCTAAATATATAAACGCCTGTTTTTAATTCTTATAAACACCTTTAATATATTTTGAGAGTTCACTTTTTATTTAGAAAATAGAAACAATGAGATAATTTAATTAATCACTACACAATTTCAATAAATATTTGGCTCCAGTAGAGCATAAATTCTTTTGGCAAGGGGGACTGTGGGATGGACACTTCACCACTTCCTTCAACTATATTGAACACAAAACGAAAATGGGAGGTGGCAATGGAATGAAGAGTGCTATGGCCAAAGCAAAGAAGGGAGCCGAAACTAACAAGAATGCTGGTGGTGGAGCAAGTGGTATGGCAGCAAGAACAGGTGGTGATATGAACTCAGCTATGGCTGCAGCTCAAGCTGAAAGAGCTGCAGTAAAAGCAGCCAGAGAAGCGAAAAAGGCTGCTGGCAAATAATCCCAAATTTATCAAATCCAAACAACCAATAATCCATTCCATTGCAATGCACAAAACAAACAATTCTTCTTCGATTTGCAATCTAATCTATCTTATCAACCAAAAAAAACTTTTGCCATTGTATGACTTACTATTCCAGTGTTTTTTCTACTGAGTGAGGCTTACAAAATGCAAGTTGTTTGGATTACATCATTCAATGATATAATATCAACACCTATCAATTTAATTTCTTTATTTTTTCATTCTTAATGGTCTTTACATTTTATGTAGATATAATCATAAACATCAATGAAATGAATAAAAATTTATAAGTTTAGTAGTTATTATTGTTTTTATTATTATTTTTTATCTGTGTCATACAATATTAAATTAGTTACCATTCGATTGCCTAGTCTAATATCCTAATATCCCTTCCTTTCCTTATTATTCCTTTTCCTGAAGAGTGACAAGACAAGTTAGAAGTGAAAAATAAATTTAAATAATGAAGAAAAAAAAATATGAAAAATGAAATATGATATAAATATAATGCCTTAATTAAATTACAATACATCTAATATGAATTAATATCTTTTTTTATTATCAGTAATCAAATCACAGCTATGGACTACAAAATAATATATAAAAAATTAACAACAAACTAACTACTATATATATGCATTCTATTCAGCTTCCCTTTTCATACTAAAATATAACAAACTGATAAACATTTTAATAAAAATGTAACCTTTCGAAATGTTGTTATACTTCTTCTTTTATATATTTACTAGTAAATGATCGATACTCATTGGGTACTAACGCTGTCTGTATATACAATATATAATAATTATTTTTGTTTGTTGTTTGTTTTAGTTTTATTTATTTATAGTTCATTATTATATACCCTTACCTTAAAACACCTGAGTTTCATACGAATAGTTAATAAAAATATTAATACTTACTTACTTTCAACTATAGTAACAATATAACATCACTATACAATGAAAGTGAATGTTTGTTAATATTGTCATTAAAGTTGTTGTTATTATATTTAAATATATGTAAATATGTTTAAAAGTAAATTTGATGAGAAGGACCCATTGATGACTTAATATAACATACTTTAATATTTTGCCAACCTTTTTTAAGTAATGATACTAAGAAATTTACAGCTAATTGGATATTTAATAAAATTTCTTGTTCAGTCATTTCAACATTAGCAACAGCAATAGATAAACATAAAACTTTTTTCATTTGAAATTTAATAGTTGATCTGATAACAGCAATTTTTTCTGATAAAACATCATCATCATCTAAAGTAGTAGGAAATTTACCAGCACGGGTAAGACCAGGACCAAGGATACGTGGGATTTGTTTAATTAAAACATTAGATGCTAAGAAAGCATCGTATTTTTGAGCAAATTTCTTAATAAGTTTCTTGTTCTTGTTGAATTTCTTTAAATCATCGACAGTCATTTTGTCAACACCTAATTGATCAGCTTTCTCACAATGTTTAGCATTACCTAATACGCAAACTTTGTAGTTTTGTTTGGGGGCAGTAGGAAGCTTGAAAGTACCGGAGAAACGCTTGTCTCTCTGAGGATCGTAATTTTTAAGAGTGGCTTGGAGTTCAATGGTCTCGACGAAATTTCTCTTCTTGCCGGTAACCTCGACCTTACCATGGGTGTATTTCTCACCCTTGGAGTAAGCAACGATCTATATAAAAATAAAATAGTATAATGGAGAGCTTATAGTTAGTAAAATTGTATTAAAATATTTAGATCAACGATAATTCATAGCTTTCTTACAAGCCAAAGAAAAGGATGAAGCGATCGCTTCATTACACTTGTAAATTATTGTTTAATTTTACATTATCTATTATTATCGATGAAACTTACCCTTTGGATGCTTGTAGTAAGTAATTCTGGATTAATCTTTGACATGTTCGTAAGTTATCAAATAATGGTCTTCATCACTCATTTCGGATCCCAGTTCCCTTTCATCCCACTTTCCCAATATCTTTCAAAGAGAAGGTAAGGTCACCTTTTACGCTTCTTTGGGTAATTTTTTTGCAAATTTCAGAACCTCGCAGAATTACATTTTTCACCCCAAGCGAAGTCTTCTTCCTAAGTCTATAAAAAGGAATAGTTTCTGTTGAAGTAAAATTTTATCGTGATACGAGATTTTATGATAATGGAAATGTTTTATATTCTTTATAAGTATCACATGTAAGTACACTACAATACAGTTCAGTACAGTACAGTGACTCATGTGGTAGTTGCCCTGTTCCCTGGTCTGTATGTACACAACTATCTCTTAGTTGTGTTATGTGTTCTTTCCTGTCATGTCATGTCATCGTAATCACTAACCCTTCATTCACTTACACATACTAACTCACTTACTTCTGTTAAAGCTAGAAGAGCTACTGTACTGTTAGTCACGCTAATATTGGTGAATTAACGCAAATTTTTCTCGACACAGTAACACTTATGGCCATATACACTTAGCTCATGGAGACATCGTTACGGAAAATATATATAGACAGAAATCATAATCACTTAATATAAAAAGTAGAAGTAAGTAAAAAAAACTAAGTAAAACTAAAAATAAATTAAATTAAATTAAATAAACAATATTACTACATTATAATTATCATTGTCATTATCAATATCATTGTCATTGTCATCCTCATTGTCATCATCATTTCAGTACCATACTATTTACTTTTGCTTCATTTTTTATTCAAAATATCATCTTTAGAATCGACTAAAATATCACTCTCAATAGCAATATTCTTCAAATATGAATTGTATCTGTATAATACTAAACATGTAGCAACATGGACATTTAAACTAGCAGTAGCTGTACCGTAATGTGGTATAACAACAAATTTATCACATATATCTTTTTGTGTTTGACTCAAACCAGTGCCTTCATTGCCAGGCATAAATGCTATACGTTTGGTTGTTGTTGTTGTTGTTGTTTTCAATACAATACTTCCAGTTTCAGATCCAGATCCAGATGCTGTTTGAGTTTGTGTTTGAAATATTTTATCATCATTTAATGTAATAGCATCATCCATTATCTCGATACCTACTAATGTGATGGAATTTTTATTTAACCATAATTTTAAATGGTTTGGGTCACGTATGCGAAAGAAATTTATAATATTATTATCAGCACTATCAGCACTATCAGCATTATCAGTATTATCAGTATTATCAGCATTTGTATTTTTAATTGTAACAGCATCAGCATCATCATCAGCAGCAGCAGTAGCAGTAGCAGTAGTAGTAGTAGTTTCTTTTTGTCCACTCTTGTAAATCCTTATATTTTCTGTTGCAGTCTTTTCCATGCTTACAATGACTGGAACCTAGAATATTAGTATTAGTATTAGTATTAGTATTAGTATGAGTATGAGTATGAGTGTGAGTATGAGTGTGAGTATGAGTGTGAGTATGAGTGTGAGTATGAGTATGTTTAGGGTTGGTTAGTTTGAAGTTAGCAATAGTATACTGGAGAGTTATTGAGGTAATAAATGGTATGCACGTACAAAGTCATTTGCTTCTGCTAATAAAAGAAGCTGTATAATATTAGGAATTTTACTGATGTTAGTAATTACGAGAACTCTTCCACTTTCTATTGCTTTCTCTTCAGCTTCTTTAAAGAAATCCAAGTACTGTTCCTCAGTATCTTTAAAAGGACGTAGTTCCTTTGAGGCTTCTTGAGCATTTTTTGCTTTTGTATCTATTTTATTTCGCCCTGTATGCTCTGGAACTGCTTCAACTATCGACACTAAAGCAGCCATCTTCAGTAATAAATCAATAGCAAGTAAATAAGTGACAGAGTGTAGAGGTAAACCCAATAAACTTCTTCCAACTTGCAAAAAAAGATTGGGACAAGAAGTTGATTAGGGGGACTTTTAGCTAAAACAATTGAAATTTATTTTCATACAAGGTATGTTTTGCATTTTTTATTTATTCAATCGATTTAACCATATCTAATTTAGCAATAATTATTCGTGACAAATGCATCTGAATATATTTAGTTGCTGTTCTTTGCAAAAAGATATCTAGGAAAAAAAAATTACATTTGATGTATTTCTCTATGCTTATTTCAACATAATTACATAAAATTATTCACTTCGGATTCGCAGTACTTTCCTTATACATACTAACCGTGACATACTTCCGTTTTAAATGAAATTACCATTTTTTACTTTTTGTAACAACAGTCTTAGTAAGTCTTTAAAACAGAACACAGAACATTAATTAACAGTATTTATCAGTAATCACAACATGTCGTATCATTTAGATTTATATAGAGGTCAAAGTAGGGAGGTGGAGACAAGAGATGGAAATTTGAATTTTGATGTTGAGTTTACAGATGATGGAAGAGTTGATGTAGAGATGAATTCAACAAGAGGAGGCTTTTGATGACGATGGAGACCTGGTATATGATGGGAAGTGTGTAAGTAGAGGAGATTTTTGTTATCAAAAGGGTACCAGACAATGTTTATAAGATTGAACTGAAGGCTATGGCGAAAAAAAAAGGCCAACGTATTAGAAGAGGGGCTAATAATCATTGGAGTTGGAACAGCGCTTATCGCTGCCCATGTTGGCTGCAACATTTCCTAGTACAATGAAATTCTAGAATTTATATAATGTATCAAAGAAGAAACTAAAATCGTGAAAAAGGTTTCGATGGCTCTAAATTTAGGGGAAAAAAAGATAAATAGAAAGAGAGAAAAGATAAATTAGAAAGAGAGACAAGAAGGAAAAAGAAACATATAATTATTAAAAATAATAAGAAGAAGAATTACACAAAGGCATAAAAAAATGTGCGTCCTCGTTGAATCATTTACAAATTTACAAATAGAATGACGAATCTAAATCTCTATATCTCCAAATCCACAGAAATTACATTTTCAAAGAAAAAAGTGTTATTCAACACGTTCATGAAAGCTGTGAGTACGACTTTCCTTTCCTGAAAGAAGAGGAAGTTGAAGAATTTTGATTGCTTTGCTTTGCTGCTTTGCTTTGCTGCTTTGCTTTGCTGCTTTGCTTTGCTGCTTTGCTTATGTCGTCTGTCGCATTTTTAGATATTGAAGATCAATATTACCACATACTTGATCTACCAGTTCTTTACGAATGTTTTCATGCAATGAATTAAACGCTTCCCAAATATAGTCCGCATTATGTGCTATCCCTGTCACCTTAGCGGTCGAATTCTTCTTAATTTTAAATGTTTTTCCCATATCATCTATTTAGGTTTTGTTGGTTAACCATAAAATTGAATTTATCAAGTCAGCCTCTAGTTTGGGCCCTAAATAATAACAGTTTTAAAAAGAGACATATTTTAACTTTGATCATGATCAGGAGATCAGGAGATCCGAGATAGAGAACTGGAACCCCAATTTTGCCAATATATTTTTCCTCCTTTTTTGCATAAAACATTGCTTTGTCGTTAATTACTTTGTATAATTTTTACAAGTATAAGAGCTCCTTGCTGTAGTTGTGTTGAATAATTGCTATTTGAAGCTCCAAATATCTTTGGTGTTATTGAAACTCACGAATAAGTTCAAAGTTGCTTCAATCTAGTTTTTTGGATGTCAGAACCTTTGAAAGATGCTCCAGCCTTTGTGCCAAGGGAAGAACGTGTTGATCGATCATCTTCTTCCACGATGGGCGATGGTTGGCAAATGAATCAAGGAGATGGAAATTCTTTTAATCAAGGTGCTCGAAGATCTAGAAATGATAGAAATGATGGTAGAGTTTCAAATGGTAATAACAATTATTATAATAATAACAGAACGAATAATAACAATTATAATAGCAGTAATTCGAACACTGGTACAACACCATGGTCACCAAATCGTAGTGGAGGTGGAAGAACACAAGGTCAAGCTCAAGCTCAAGCTCAGGGACAGCAACAACAACAACGGCAGCTATATCCCAATCCTAATCGTTCCTCATGGGGAAATAATTCATTACATAACCAGAATCAGAATCAGAATCAGAATCAGAACCAGAGTAGGAACAACAACAATAACAAAAATACCTACTCCAATCCAAGATCTCCTAATCGTAATAATAACAATGGCAGTTCTAATCCCACGAGAGGGGGGTTCCAAGCGGGAAATCATGTACCCAGAAACTATACTAATAATTATAACAACAGTAACAGTAAACACAGTAAGGAGGATAGTAACGGTAATGGTAATGGTAATGTTAATGGTAATGTTAATGTTAATAATGAAATTATAACATCTACTGCACAAGATCGTTTAATGTTAATGGAAAATGTTATAGAATTGAAAAAAGTCATTGATACTTTATCTGTTCCTAGTAATAACAATAACAATAGCAGTAGCAGTAGCAGTAGCAGTAGCAGTAGCAGTATGAGCATTAACAATACAGATTTATCTTATTACATAGAAAAAGTATGTAAAGTGAAATTACCAACAAGACAACCATGTTGGGCAAAAGAAATAAATGCATGTATATTAGTCTTAGGTTTATTATCACCAACATGGTTAAATGTTAATGATTATGCTAATATATCTCGATTAGTAACAAAAAGTTCAGTTGAAAAACATTTAAATTTAGGTAACATTGAATTAATCAATATCTATAAATTATTAAGTGGTTTTTTAAGAAATGCTATAAAAGAATCTGTACGTGCTGATCAAGAAGCACAAGTACGATCACAATCACAAGAACAAGAACAAGCTCAAGCTCAAGCTCAAA
>JACKZZ010010775.1_pt1 | contig 15028 bp, 5 predicted proteins | sample 8027871 | NCBI WGS metagenome assembly JACKZZ01 (sample SAMN15724774, study PRJNA655200) | protist metagenome | isolation source: fluorescence activated cell sorting (FACS) single amplified genomes of... | place: USA: West Boothbay Harbor, Gulf of Maine | collected 2000-07-19
AACGTCGGTAATAATCCGAAGGACAATTCTAACAAGCTAAAGACTTTAGGATCGAGAAGATCGACGAGAAAATGGCACGCACTGGTGATCGCGGGGTGGAAAGTCGTATCTGAGACTGGAAGGAGGCTCCCAGAGTACCGTTACGCACCGGATCCCAGCACACGCTCCGGGTCCCTGCTGTCTCAACATTAGAATAACGCTTGAATCAAGTAAGAACACCCTTGTTATTGCCGAGGTTTATGCAATGCGAGGTTGACACCGGTCGTTGCGACGAGGGTGTGGGGCCGTAGTTCTAGGCCCCAGGCTCTGCGATTTCACGAGAAGTAAAGCAATAATGCACTTGAGTTTTTCAATTCTCTGGTAACGTCGTGTCGCGAGTGCCGTTTTTTCTAGTCGTGAAGGGAGCTATTAGAAAACAAAAACGGAGTCAGTACACTCGTCACGACACTCAGACACCCGCGCGACCCCAGGTTGGATCGCATCTGATCTTTTCCCTCCGCTCCACCGTACTCAGAAACCGGAAGTGGTCCGAGGACTCGTCCAGCTGGAAGATCATGTCCACTCTCGCTTGCACAGAGTTCTCTTCCTCTCTTCCCGCCGCGTACAACCTCTTGAGAAGCGCGAACTCGGCGCGGCAGAAGCGCGTCCCCGAGTCGTCCGCCGCCGCTTCTTCCGTCTCGAAGCGGCTGAGCAGCGCGCGCATGCGGCGCAGGTAGAGCGCGCGCACCGTGCGAAGCTCCAGGGGGTGGCTGGAGCGCGTCTCCGAGACCCGCGGAAACAGAAGAACCTGGGCGCTGAGAACGAAGAAATCGAACCACACGTACTCGAAGATCTGCACGATGCGGTCCACGACTTCGTCCACGGGAATCGCGATGGGTATCTTCGGAACCACACGCGAATCGCCTGGTCCGCGCCGCTCCCGGAGCCGCTCCCGGACCGCCTCCGCGATACGCTTCTTCAGGATCGGGGTGGTGAAATTCTCGCGGAGGGACCATGGCCTGCTGCCGGCGCTCAGAGACGCCTTCGCGAACATGCCCTCAGTTCCTGTCTGGATCAGCGCCAGCAGCCGCGATAGACTGCCGTCCCGACTGCCGCCCGCGATGTCCACAGAAACTGCGCCAGGACTTTGACGCAAATCCATTTTTGCGCGGAACGTGTCTCTCAGCTTCTTGACTTCGGCTTCGATCTCGCGAGAATCCGGAGCCAAATTATGCGCTGCAATCACCATGGTGCTCAGACTCACGTATTGGCGGAACTGCTCCTCGAAGCGCGGATCCAGGACGAACGCGCGCGCGTCCCTGGCTCCGCGCAACATCACCCGGTCCGCTTCGCGCAGGAGCACGTCGCGATCAAATTGGAACTCGAGACTGAATCTCTTCTCCCAGGACCATGAAGTGTCGGCCCATCGAGGCTCAGTATCCTCGCTAGCGCTGCTGCTCTTCAGCTCCGTCAATGCGTGAGTGGAGAACGGGCAATGGTATGACGATGTTACTTCGTACTCCGAGACAAAGTAATCCAGGAATAAGTACTTGTGGGTCTCCGTTACATAGAGCAACGCCTGCTGACGCGCTCGCCGGCGCACGTCATCCGACGAGTTCTCGCCTTCACCCGCGAAACGGAAAGTCCGTCGCAGTTTGTCCTGCATGTCTTCATGAAAACAACTTTCCAGAGTGAAGACGGCGTCCGCAGCCGGCGCAGCCTCATCATAGCGGCTAGTATCCACGGACGCTGTGGAACGACCAGGTCGTGGACCTTTGGAGAAACGCCGAGTCATGTCCCCATGCGGTCGCACGGACCATTTGCTTCGAACCTCGTTGTACTTCTGCACCTTCGTCTGCGCGCGACTCGAGACGAGCTCGAAGAGGGCCCCGACGGGGCGAGGGAGCTCGGCCCTTGGCTCCACCGGCACCGCATCGGATGCGCCCAACGGCTTTCCAGTGTTGGCAAGCGTCTGGAAAGGCCCCGAAGGGGCTCCGGAAGGGGGTCTCCAACACTCTCCCAACGCAATTCCCAAACCCACAGCGAGAAGAAGGACCAAGGACAGAAGTGCTGCCACTTCTGCAAGTGCCACTTCTGCAAATGCCCCGTCTGCAAGTGCCACAGAAGCCGACACGACTTCTAGGACAGAATCCGTTCCTTCCGTCGCCGTCGCATTCGTACGCGCCGTTTCTGGCATTAACTGCGACTTCGCATCTGCAGGCGCGTCATCATTCTCCGAATGATTTGCGGACTGATCAGGGCGGACTCGTTTCGGCCAATCTTCGAACTCAGCGCTGCTCCGCGAGCTGGGCGTTGAACTAGTTGTGCATGTCTCGGTGACCAGGCTTTCGCCGGCCGGGGCAACGAAACTTTCACGCAGCTCGCCGAGCAGATCGATTTCGGTTGTTGCAGGGGCCGCACCCGCTCCATTGCAGCTTTGCGCACTTGTTGTGCGCAAATCCATGTCGAACGTGCCGGTCCGTGCGTGCACGTTCCGTGCGGGGGAACTGACAGAATTCGCAGCACCGCCCGCGTCGAGATGAGGACGACTGGCTTTACGCACCGATGCACTACAATCAGCAGTTACAGAACTAGAAGCCGTGCTCAGCGCGGTGCTGTACAGCTTTTGGCCCGAGGCCCAAGGAATGGAGGCGGCGATTTCTCGCTTCCTTTCGATGTCGTTCTGGACGTTCTCGTCCGTCCTCGGCGTCCCTGGTGTGCTCCTGATCTCCTCGCAGCAATCGCGGAGCAACGTCTCCAGCTCCCACACCGTCGGACGCTTCGCCGCGTCTCTGCTAAGGCACCGACTCAGAGCCTGCATGTACATGAGGAAGGGCAGCGAGTAGTTGTCGAGCGGATCTGCTGCAGACCCCGGGTCTGCACCGTCTGCTGGCTGCAGAGCCCAACGCTGGTGTGGGGGGAAAAGCACTCGCAGACTTTTGTGGCTGATGATGAACTGCAGTCGCTGCGGCCGCCGCAAATTCGGGAGCCCCCACGGGAGACACAGAAATGCGATGCGGTAGAACACCAGCGCGAGTGACCAGATATCGGCTTTCGGCGAGACACGCAGCACAAAATCGTTCTCCGCGCTTTGCTCCTGAAACACCACCTCGGGCGCCATGTAGTACAGACTCCCACAGGGATTCGGCAGCGTCAAATGCGAAGAAAAGCTACTCGAGTTTGTAGTACTCTCACGGCAGAGGTGACTCCTGTGCCGACTGCTGCTCTCCAGCGCTCTGCTCTGTAGCGGACGGGCCAGCCCAAAGTCGCTCAGCTTTAGGCGGCTTCCGTCCCTTTCGGCAAACAGCAGGAAGTTCTCGGGCTTTATGTCCAGATGGAGGAACTTCAGACCGTGCACCCCCCGTAGCGCTGCGGTCATCTGCAGGGAGAAATGGAGCAGCTGCGGTAGCGACAACATCTCGGGACCGATTTCCGGGCCGGTTCCCGGAGCCGCACGCAGGTTACCGGCGTGACTTTCCAGGTCACAGTCACCTAGCTCCATCAGAATGAAGATCACGGAGAGTTTCACGTGTACCCCGGCGTTCACGACTCGCACGATGTGGTCGCTCGAAGCAAGAGCGAGATCCCCGAGATCGCTCGACGTGTCGGCTTCTTTGCCCAGATCCAGCATCGTCTGGCACTCGCGCCAGGCGTCCAGCAGTTGAGCCGGGGTCTTGACATCGATGATCTTCAGAGCGAAGTGCTTCTCCTGCTGCTCCTCCTTGACATCGTCGATTCTACAGACGCGAAAAACTTGCCCCATGCTGCCACGTGCTATGAAAGCGTCCATCCGCACAGTCTGGATCTCCGACACGCTAGCAACGCTAGCAGCCTGCGCTACACTCGTTGAGCGGCTCGAAGAACCAGCACTTTCCGAAAACTTTAAAGTCATGAACGTGACTTCTGAGTTCTTCTTCTTGAAATCCGGCTGCGACATACGGACAAGCGCTGGAAAGCTCTCCTCCGCGAATCCTTGGTCCTTGAGGCTGCCGACGCGGCTGGCATACTTAAAGCTCCGGGACTTCCGAGACTTTTTTCTTGCACCTGTCGTGACACCCGTCGTGAGACACGACCCGGGAGTTGAGCCAAAATTCGGCTCCATCGGAGCGTTCTTCGGTATCCGCGGTCAAATTCAATCAAACACAGTTACGACAGTAGGGGTCTAGACAATGGCAAAATTTCAAAACATCAACGAAAGCTCCATCACTACAACATACACGGTCACACCCTAGATTTTGAAGTAAGAAACGCATCTGAAATTACAAAATCATTCACTTCCTGGATCCATTCCTAGCTACTGTACGCAACTGAAATGAAATCGCTATCCAATACGAAATTAACGGGTGAAAAAAGCGAGAAAACGTTAACGAATGGTGAATCAGATTCAAAATCGACTGCAGACAAGACTAGTGGCGCCACCATTCTCATTCATTCAATTACCACGCTTTTCGGAGTGATCTTCATGACAGAATAACCACGCTCATTAGGATCTTGAATAGCCCCAACTTCCGCTGCAATGAGTGTCTTGAAAACACCACTGAACCATCATTCCGGTAACGTCGCACGTGAGAGCCTAATAAGTGTCTCTTTTAAGGATGCAACATCCGATGTACATACAATGTTGACTCTGAATACAAATCACAAATTTCGTCGGCTTTCCGAAAGGCAAAAAAGAAAAATGGAGAATGTGGTAGAATTTTCGAGGCGGATCCCTCGTAGAGTCAGACATCCGTTGGGTAGGACACGTCATATCATACAATTCTCAAGAAAATACCACACAAGCTATTCTGGCACTTCAAAGTCTGTCTGTCATTCATAATTTGGCAGCTCTCACCCATCGTCTGCCTCTAGTCGTTTACTGCTTCGGTAAGCTTTGATCAAATCCTCTATGCGAGTCTCTCGAAAGATTAGAAATGAGTGCATCGTTCGAATGTCTTCGAGTTCTTCTTCGGAGAGACCGTGATTTAGCGCCGCTACTTCCTGCACTCGAATCATTTCGACATAATCCGCAACCTGGAACTGGCTGAGCCTGAGCAACACACGTTCAGCACTACGAGCATTCAAGTTGATATGATTTTTTCGTGGAGAGCCTTGCGTTGGGTCCGTTATCGCCATGTCCTCTGCCCTCAGCACTCTCGCTCGTCGCTTTTGCTTCAGCACGTTCAGAATGACAGGTTTTCTGAAAGCTGCATCGAACAGAGGGACGAAACCTTCCTGAGCGAAAACGTGGAGATGGCACACGTATGCATCTTCGAATAATTTGTAGCGCACATAATCCATCCACAAGGTGTACGCGAATGGATTCAAAGTGATTGCTCTCAGAAGGGCATCTAACTTCGTTCCCCGAACCATAACGCGACGCCCAGAAGCGGATTCTCGCGGAGCACTGAGGAAGATTTTCAATACAAATTCATACAGCATCGCGTGATAGTGTCGCAAAATTTCCTTCTTCAACTGCTGTCCCTCCGGCAGAGAACTGTAGAGAGGAGAACTGAAGTCGAGAACGAACCGGTGACATCCATATTCAGGGCTTGTATTTCTGCAGCGATCGCGACCATAGTGCTCACCATGTGCTTTCGACGCCCATTCATCACCTACTCTCTCCGCGTCTACCCCTTCAAAGCCTGCCTTTTTTCCCAGAAATGTGATGAAGTCGTGCTTTAAGACAGGATTCTCTTCCACACGCACGAACCGATTGTGCAGCTCGACCCAGCTCAACGGGTTTTCATCGGAGTCCATATCAACCACGGTCACGGCTCGAGAGACCCTAGCTTGCAAATATGGGTTTTCGGGCTTCGGTCTTTGCGATTCGGCTTCCGGGTTTCTGTTTGTGACATGAAGAGGTGGCTTTGTCGAGGTGCGTATCCTGCTTATCTGCGGGGTGAACTTCGAAGCTCCAGCCTCGGGCTTCGATCTGCGAGCGAATTTAACTCCCAAAACCACAGCGACACCTACGATGAAAATCACAGTTAGAGCTAGTATGATAATCAGCCTTTTTCGCTTTGCAGCGATTGATTCCACTTCACAAAATCCCTCTTTGTTTACGTGTAGTAAGCTTTCTGCTTCTTCATTGGCATCTCTATCGTTGGGATTAATACAAGTCTGGAGGTCATCTGCGACGCAACCCCAATCACATGAGATTTTTGTACGCCTCTCGTTGTTCTTGAAGACAGTTGCAGACTCATTTTCTGGAGTCTCATCTGCCGACTTAGGAGGAGAGTAGTCGCACTGTAATAAGGAAGCATCTGGAAAGCTCTTCTGAGAAGAGATCGTGATGTAGCTGTCGAGGCGCGCGCGCGCGCCACCGCTTTGTCCCGCCCAATTTTCGAATGCATTCAGATCGTCGGCGGTGTCATTGCACAGAAACGGCTCCACCCCTGAAATTCTAGCGGAGCTTTCGGGCCTCCCTTCATTGACTCTCTTTGTCAATTCTGGCGCTGTCTTCTCAGCTTCCGACTGCTCACTTGGATTCTGCTTTAGAGTCCTTCCCGAAATGTCGTAATACCGGCCGCCAGTTGCCCACCTGATTGAACAAATCAGCTCCATCTTCAGAGAATCATCTTCAGAGCAACCCGACAGTCCCAGCAATTTCCGTTCAGCCCTCGCCAACATTTCTTCTAGCTCCCGAATGCTTGGCCGCTCTGAAGGCTCTCTCTGCAGGCACTTCGATATTGCGTGCACATACATCAGATACGGAAGAGTGAGGTCATCATCGTCAACAAGGTCACGCGGAAATAAAATCTCGAGATCTTGGTGGTTGATAACGAACTCCAGTTTTCTGCCGAGCATATTGCGTGCCGTGATTTCTCTATTCCAGGGCAGCCTATCGAAGCAAAGCCGGAACATCGACATCCCGAGACTCCAGACGTCAGCAGACGGCTTCACTCGGAGACTCTCAGAGTCAACGGTTGTCATCATGTCGACCATATTTTCACCAGCGCAATCCTCTCCAGCGCAATCCTCTCGGTCCTCCTGGAAAAGGACCTCCGGAGCAGTATACGACAACGTCCCGCACGGTGCGGAGAGAGAGAGATGCGTACAACTTGCGCCAAAAGTGCAGGCGAGGCCGAAATCACCGAGCTTTAAGACAGGATGGATCCGTTTAATACCTTCAATGTTCAGTGGATCATATTCCCCAATTCCGGATTCCGAGGCGGACGAGTTGGAATCTGATGGGAACACCAGAAAATTCGCTGGCTTTATATCCAGATGGATTGCATTCATGCTGTGGACCAGCTTAACTGCGCGGACCATCTGGGTAGAGAGCCGTAACATATCTCCTAACGAAGGCTTCGCCGCACCAAAACGGCTTGGGAAAGCCTGCAGATAAGTTTCGAGATCATCGGTAGCGAGCTCCATCACTATGACGACGGTTACAGAGCCCAGGTGCACCCCGCAATCGAAGATGCGCGTAACGGAGTCGTTGTTAGCAGCTTGAGAGATCTGTCTCATCAACTCCGCCTCCCTCCAGCATGAGACTAAGCCGCTCGCGCTGCGAGCCTCTATCGTCTTAAGCGCGAAATATCTGCCACCAGCGCCAGCAGTGTCGCCATTATCTTCGATTATGCGATATACTTTGCCCATTCCTCCACGAGCGATGAACTTATCGAGAACGTAGGCGGATCTCCTCGTTGATTCGCCAGCGATTCTGGTACAAATTTCTAGCTTCGTTCCGATGATTTCCAATTCAGATTCGAGACCCGGTAAGATGACAACAGGCGTTGATGGAACAGGGAAACCGAGGTCTCGCAGTTTTTGCTCCTCGATTTGTAACACAACTTCTTCGTTGTAGGAGAGCATTCTTACAGTTTTTTTCCTTTCGTATCTGCACCGTTGAGTTTTGTGCTCATATAAACCTCACTCACGTTGCTGCATAATCTCCGGAACGAGCGCGGACAAAAGTCAAAAAGACGACGCTGCTGAGTTTCCATGCTCACGACACGAACTTTCGCAGACATTCGGCACAGCAGAAAAAGAAACCACACTTCTTATAGAGTACTGCTCTTCCCCCAGCTTCTTATAGAGTACACGGGGTGCTATCTTTTGTCTCAATCCTTTCGCGCATGCATACTCGGGTTCGCACATGCCCCCTTTAACACTTTCCTTTTAGCAACTCAACTGGAGAGCAATCGTCCACCGAACAGAGAAGGGCTCGGACTGATCAATCAAGTTTCGGGATTATTTCGACGACGACAGATTTTGAAGCATACACATTTGCGAAACTATTAGACAAGGTTTTGATGAAATACGGGTTTACAATTCGAACGACTTTTCTGTTTATCAACGCTTACTGACAGCCTTCTTTTGAAATCGGAACTGGGATCACTGGGAACATGCAATCTCAGATCATTGCCATTTTTTTCTGCTCGCTACACGTATCAACGCAGAAGTAAAGAAAAAGAAAGAAAAAAAGACAAGTAAGACCCCATCTCTTAACCTACAGCATAACCCGTATCCTAGCTGTTATCAATTATCACGAAACAGGACTACACCGATCGATAATAAAATTTGAAGGTTGAAGCGTCACGCGCATCTGGTCCTCAACGGATTCTTGGTATCGATTCTTCTACGTCTCCATGCAGTCATGCCAGACAATCGCATCTTCCTCGTCCATCGCTTCCGTGCGTCGCCTTGGTGGTGCGAGGAATGCTGTTCCAGAGGACATTTCAGACTGCGCCCGCGTCTGACCGTCTTCTGTGCTGTGCTTGAAGTAGCAACCAGCTCCCCAGCAGCAGGTCCCGTCGTATTCCCAGTTCCAGCATTTCCTGTTGGATTTCGGTTGCATCGAAGCTGACGATGGCATCGAAGCTGGCGATAGCGTCGAAGCTGCAACATCCATTGGTTCTGTAGAACTGCGGCTTTCACTTTTTTGGCACTCGGGACTACGAGGGAGAATGAGAGTTCCTGCACCGTCTTGACTCTGGGTCAGACTCACGTCGCACGTTGAAGCATAGCTCGAAGTCGCCGCGCTGAAAGTTTCCGCAATCAGTCCATTCGGAGAGACGGGAGATACAGGGGAGACATAGTTGTTGTTGATGATGGTCGTCTGACTGTTGTCGGTTTGAATCTGAGTGTAGTTGTTGGTTTGAATCCGACTAAAGTCCAAACTCACATGACCATCTTTAATAGCGGCCGTGCGTGCTTTCAGATCTTCCACTTTGTATTTCCACAGCGTGTCTTGGTACTTGGGGTCAGGAGCAGGGCACTCTGCAACACCGCGTGGACGGTCGTTCAGGCTGCGTAGTAGGATTTGCGTGACGAGGATACCATTGGCCGTCGTGCAGGAGTGCCTCGTATTCCCGATGGTGAGCTCAGCGTGCGGCTGCGATTTCCAGAAAATCCGCGCCTGGTATCGGACCAGAAAAGGGGAGCCGACCAGAACAGGGAACGAAAGAGACGCATTCCGATCATCCACCACGTGGAATATCACCTTGTACCAGGTCGCCCTCCTTGTCGTCTCAGTCTCTGCCAAACCCACAAGCAGCTCGAGAGTTCCCATTGTCGATATACGATTTGGACTGTCTTCACAGAAGGTTTGGAACTCGATTCTTCCCTCTTCGTGGTCCTTGATATTGCTTTGCCAACCCTCGTTCTCCACAATGCTCAAGGGGATGAGATTGTGGGAGCTGCACGTATCGATCGCGCAATCCTGGCCCAGGACCTGGTTGTACTGTGTCGCAGCGTCGGAATCCCTACGGAGCGCCACCATATAGAAGGCTATCTGCTCACCCGAAAGTTTCTTTCTCTTCATGTTCCGTTTGAACCTCTCTTGTGCCGCATTGAAATCCTTTTCGGAAACGATGCCGAAGTCGTCGATTGTCCGCTTGAGTCGTGGATTGTCCCGTATAGGAACCTGACGGTAGCTCGTAAGGGCCACATTAGGGTGGTCGCCGTCGCTTGAGTGCGAGCCGCTGGAGTGCGTGTAGCTCGAGTGTGTGTCGCTTGAACGCGCACTGCTCGGATGCACGGTGTTCGAGGGGAGTGCTTGTGGGACCGGCGGGAGCGCCGGCACTTCCGCCGGCATTTCTCGATGACGCGGCCTACGGCTGCGTGGTTTGCTTGGGGTGGCCCGACGGTCACCGGCTGTGACAGCTGTGTCGTGTGACGATTCCGCGGCCGAGACCTCAGTTACGCGAACAGGCTGATCGACTGTCACCGTACCGGGATGAGTGTGGACATGCAGGTTTTGGATAACGATCGTCGGGGGCTGGTTCTGAGGCGAGGAGTCGATCGCGGGAGGCAGAGTTAACTGGGCCGAAGATAGTTGCTGCGGCACAATTTCCGGGTGTTGAGATATTGCTAGCTGATTCTGTGGATCAGCCAGCTGCGACACACCGTTGGCGATTTTGACAATTCCGCCCAAAATTTCGTTTGTCTGTGACAGACCACGTGCTAGCTCATCGTTACGACGCAGTTCATTGCCAAGAAACTTGAGTAGTTCGCTACCAAGTGCGAAGATAATCGGAGCCTGCAGCAGCACCGCGGACGCGAAAGTCAGCTTCATATTGGAGTTGCGACAGCGAAAGTAAAGTGAGTTAAGTTTGTGTCCCTAAGTTTAAAGTTACCAAGAGACCGAAGACTGAGCTGGGAGTGTCATGTGACCTATGAAAGGAGCACCAATACCAGTCCATGCTGCTCGGTGTGACAGACATCGATGCTGCAGCTTCATTTCCAGTGATGATGACGATGACAGTTTGTGTACACCGTCCCTACATAGGCTCACAACCTCGCGGCACAAAATCGACTGCTAATGATGCCTGTGAGACTAAGTTCGTGTAAGTATTTCAGTTGTTCGTTGTTGCAGCTTACTGCTGAAAATGGAACGCACTGTCAACACCTAGAATCATGCAAACAGACACCGACCGAACACACTTTCTGCACCTGAATCTGTGGATGTCTTCGACTTCTGTTCCTGCGGTGAGATTCAAATCATATGTTAAGGCCACAGAAAAGAAAAAATATTCAACTCGAATGGCACTTTATCACAAGGAATAGAAACAGAATGTCGCTTCTTCACTAGAATTCGCTCAGCCCTCGGGATGGCACGTGAATTCCAGAATGTCAACGTGAAAATAGCCGCTCATTGTGGCTGGACGCGATTGCCAAAATCACTAGAGCTTCTTCCTTGGAAGATCGCAGACTCGCAGCTTTTTCACAAGAATTCGCTCAGCCCTCGTGATGGTACGTGGATTCTAGAACATCGACGTGAAAATAGGCTCCCACTGCGTTCCGTCACGGCTCTCCCAGTGACACTCACTACATCCTCTTGCTGAAGAGAACTCCGCTTCGCTGCTCCTTCACAAAAATTCCCTGAACCCTCACTCCAAAACTTGGCGTGAATATCATATGACACCGCCTAGAGAAACCCCGTGCAGAAGCTCCCGATGACGCAGTCTAACTTCGTCCGCAAAAGTTACACTTACAGATATTTCTGAAAAATTGGGTCCAATGAATTGCCTCTAAGACTGAAGCGACGCGAAAAAAAACCGAAAAAACAGCGAGGCGAAAATCGCAGATACCCACTCCACACCTCAGACTTTTCCCAATCCTACAGCATCTAATCCTCGATCACTCGAAATCACATTCCCACTGTGAAATCGCGAGAAATCGAGAACAGCGAAGTGAAAATCGCATATACCCAGTCCAGGTCTTAGCTTTTCCCCACAGTCCTGCTGGAATCCTCGAAATCCGACCCAGAATCACTTGAAATTTCATCCCCACTGTGGCATCACGAGCAATGGATAATAGCGGCGCGAAAATCACAGATACACAATCCATCTCTTAACATCTGATTCGTTCCACAATCCCACGAAGCCTTCGCAATCCAGCCCAGGATGGCAAAAAAACCCGATCCTAAGCCCTGAATTCCCTCTTCGCACAACGAAGCGGACGCCCTCGCAATCCGACCCGAAATCCTAGATCAATCAGAACACGTCATCCACGACCTTTCACATTGAAATTCAAGTGGCCTCTTCTGGGTCCTGCCTACTAGGAGTCCTAGTTCTGGAGCAAAACGCCACCTCCGGATCCGCGGGGTCTAGATTTAACAATGTTAATGCAGTGTGCATCAAAGTGCGACGGCATATTGTTGGTTCTCGCTTCTCCGGTTGCTTCTACTGCAGTCAACTTTCCTTTACATCTTCCTCTTCTTTTAAATTTCTGTCATTTGGCTAGCCCCAGTGGGGAGAGGCTCGACTGCTAGTCTCTGATGTCCACTAAACAGATTCCGAATATCTTCATCTAACTCCCAAACTGCCCACTGATGCGACCACTGGGACTTCTTTCCTCTTTTTCTTATCGAGAACGGCTTCTGAACGCCTGCCTCGCAACGGACCTCCCTTATTCAAAAAATATTCACACACGCGACAACTCCGAGCTCTGCTCAGTGAAATGGAGATGATGAAACCCAACACAAAACGAAACAAACATTAAGAGTCTTTCAAATCTTTGCGACCATCGACGGACCTCCCTTCTCGAAAGTAGAATCGGCAGTGGCACTCTGGCTCGGCGCACAGGCCGAGAGGGAGAGTTGAACAGTTGGGTACGTTTTCGCCCTCTGCCATGCAGTCGCTCATGATTCTCGCGAGCTCCTCCGCACACCAGCGTTCGTTCGGGTTGTTGACCAGACAACGCTTCATTACCAGCTTGAGGCGTGCCCAGCGCCGACTCTCGAGGCGTTCCATGAGCGTCTCGCTCAGGTCGCTCATCTCGCTCAGGCGCTTCTCGCAGCTCTCCTGCGTCTCTTCGGACTGCGACGCTTCCGAGCGTCGCTCCGAGCGCTGACAGTGGTGGTCCATGTCCTCCTTGTAGCTGGCAGTCGTGGTCCGCGCGGATGGGTTCTCGCAGACTTTCCGGACAGCTTCGCGCACCGACCGCAGCTCCTGCTGCACGCCCAGAATCTCGTCTTGTAGGCTTTCCGCTTGGCACATGCTGAAATGCCGGAACCGGTCGGGGTCCTCCGGGCACCTAGCCTGATTCAGATTGGGCTGGCATAGCCGCGTGGTGATCCTCCTCGCAAGCTCTCCCCGCGGCAAGGGATGGAGCATCGCGTACATGCAGACCCCAAGCCCCCAGACATCGACCGGGCGCCCGAACCGCATGTTGCGGGCATCTTCTTTGGATTGTGGCGCGTCTTTGGGTGTAGATGTCACGAATCGTGCGTGCACGAGAAGCTCCGGCGACATGAACTTGGGCGTCCCGACGGGGCGTCTGAACGACACTGCTGGACTCAGGGGTCGGAGGAGTATCGCCACGCCGAAGTCCGCCACCTTCAGGATCCACTTCCGCTGCACGCCGCTGACAGGGGTTCCATATGCCGGGTTCCGGAACAGCAGGACGTTCGCGGGCTTCAGGTCGAAGTGCACCACACCCTTGGCGTGCATCTCGCGAACGGCACAAATCATCTGCGCGGTCAGATCTTCGAGCAAATCCAGAGGGAGCGGACCCTCGCGGCACACCTTTTCCAAGGTCGCGTCGGCCAGCTCGAGGAAAACGTAGATTTTGAGATTCGACTCGTCTACCTGGTAATCCAAAATCCGAACGATATGCTGCACAGTCGGGTCGGCCGCGAAGAACGACAGAAAGCGGATCTCCTGCATGTAGCCGGACATCTGCGCCCGCGAGGAGCACGCGATCACCTTTAAGGCGCAGACCAATTGCAGATCCGCGTCTTCCGCACTGGATTCGCGTTTATTGTCGGGGAGTTTCTGCACCTTCAGCACTCGCGCCGAGCCCCCACGGCCGAGGGAGCCTAGAACCGTGAAAAGACGACCGCAGACGTCGATCACTTCGGAGCAGCCGTCCTGAGTGCCCGAGTCCGCCAGACCATCCGCCGGTTCTCCGGACACTGCTCCGTCCGCCATCCGTGGTGCCGCCATCTCCGCGCGTCCGGATGGCTTCGATTTGATCTCGCCGCCCATGCCTGACTGTTGCTCAGCCAATCGCTGCACCGCCGCCTGCCTCTGTCTCGCCACAATCCCACGGTCGCGCGACTCTTCCATTTCTATTCTCTCGTAATCTATTAACTAAGTAGCAAGTAAGCACCAGCGAGTTTAAATAAATATCACATGACACCGCCTATAAAAACCCCGTGTAGAAGCCTCCGACGATAGAGTCTAACTTAGCAACTTCGTCCGCAAAAGGCACTGCTGGGACACTTCCAGATTCTCTTTGAACAAGTGGAAACTCAATCGCTTCCTTGCCTCCGGACGGAAGTGCCGCCAAAAAATAATGTCATTGCAATCAATATAAGCTTGACGTGTCACCATGCCTCGCCGCCGAGTTCAAACGCAAAAAGCACGACTCAATAGCATCCGGATCTGCCGTTAACCATTTAGCGAATCGCACCACGAACAACGTACAAAAGACACGACGAGGATTCCACGAGCCTCAGAAGACTGTCATTAAAAACTATCAGTGACCTAGAGAAGGACATCCACCCTGTGCCCACCCCTCGGGCCCTCCTCACCCCGAATCACTTGAAGTCCCAAGCCATGGGGCCGTGACTCTCCACTGTGGCATCGCGAGGACTCGAGAGCCTGAGGTGAAAATCGCCGATACGAAGTGGCGTTGAGTCTCGTAGGGGGACACAGCTTAGCCAGCTCTCTCTCCCTGAGTACTACCGACCTCCGCACCCAGCCGACCAAAGGCTAAGTAGTCGGCGGCAGCCAGTCGCCTCCTAGTGGAAGGCGCGGCCATGTCGTACGACTCTTGATCAGCCCTCACCCGCCTACCAACCATGTCCGTGCCCCACCCGACCTAAGCAGCACACCTCAGAGACCAAAACGACTCACACCGAGGGCACACAGTTTTTACCACCTCCACCCTCGGTCCCACTTTCTTTAGATCAGAATCGCACGGCAAAAAAAATCGGCGCCGTACTTTACCACAATTCACCGGCCACGGGACACCACCACCACGCTATTTCTCCGCCACGGAGTTTCTCCGCCACGAAGTTTTTCAGCCACGGAGAACCAAAGCCACAACACGACCCGACCACGGCGACCCCAATCCACCAGCACGTCAGCCACATGCCACCGCAAGCCACGAA
>JACKZZ010015967.1_pt1 | contig 15027 bp, 7 predicted proteins | sample 8027871 | NCBI WGS metagenome assembly JACKZZ01 (sample SAMN15724774, study PRJNA655200) | protist metagenome | isolation source: fluorescence activated cell sorting (FACS) single amplified genomes of... | place: USA: West Boothbay Harbor, Gulf of Maine | collected 2000-07-19
TTCAGGCCAGTCACAGGGCGGGCACAGGCAGGTCACTGGGCGGTTTAAAAGACCGGTCACGGGGGGGTCTAGACAAATGGAGATTTTCACCTAGGGTCGAAGACCTCCACCTTTTCCATGATTGAAACACTGGGAGTTCTGCAGCCACACACTTCTATACAGCATGGTACAATCCATTCCATTAACAACGCAAATTCTACCGTACGGAAAAATCATTTAAATTGATATACACAGTACACCTGGTAAAAACTCGATGGAATCTCAATTCTACAAACAAAATACTGCGCGGCAGCAGTGCTTCATCAGAAAGCCTATTATTATACAATGCATGATTCATAAATTATTACAACTACTTAGCATGGCAGTAACCATCTAAAAGGTCGTTTAATCTCCGTCGTTGACGTAATTTTTGATGAAATTTTGATTTTTAATTTTGACTCATCACTTTTGTATTTTTTCTTTTTCAAAAGCCTCTTAAATTTCTTTATATAGCTTCAAACTTTTTCAGTGACTCCTCTAACAAAACCCGCATTTGTCACATAACAAGCTTCTTACTGCTATAAATGTTACAAAAAAATATCCCATCAAGTTTTGTTATTCATAACGTCTCACATTAAGTAAGACCCCGCTATTGCTCCGTAGTAACCCGCTAGTTGAATCAGGTAGCTTCAGAGAAACTGTTACTCAGACGATTTGAACTTTGAAGACCAATACTGATTCAAGTCTACAAGGCGGTTTCGGGGTCTAATTACGCGATGCTTCCAGCGATTTTGGACAGTAGCAGCTTCAGATGATTTCAAGTTGTTTCAGACTCCAAAGTGCTCTCCAGGAATCCGAGATCACAGACCAGATTTAGCTAGTCTGAAACAGCGCCGGAGATTCTCAAGTTTAAGATTGTCTTGGGACCCATCAGAATGCTTAGCACCAAGTAGTATATACAATCATCATCCTCTGAGTAAGCTTGGCTTCTGAAATCCAGACAAACTACTTACTTAAGGATACAGCAAGCCACACAGCTGAAGAAGAGACCAAATCCTCGAGCTACACCGAAGACATTGTCAAACTATATAATGTCCAAATTGCACACATCTTGCATGCGGTAGGCTTGGCACACAACTTTAGACTAGATTAAACTAAAAGGTTAAAACTGCTGTGACAATCGTACATTCGTAACTGGCTGTCGAAACAGCCGTTACAAAAGGTTTCACGGAAATTTCAGAGGTGCTAAATCGAAATTTCAGGCCCTGTTTCATAACGGCACTTCTGACAACGGCTGAGGAAGACAGCTCAGACAGTTTTCGGGGTCATTGTCACACAAAATATATTTGGAAATAAATGAGTCATGAGAAGCAACATTCGACATGTCTTCGGTTGCACGGAATGATCTCACAGCTAGTTAATGTAGAACAGCAAAACTGACAAAGTCAAATGAAATTAAGACGTAATGGTCAGATGTACTAGACTAAATGAAATACGTCACGGTGTGACTGAGACAGAAGGTTAGGGAATTTGAGCCAAAAGGCTCGATCAACAACAGACAGAATCACAATACATCACATGGATACAATGAATTAAGATAGGAATTTAGGATTTGAAAGATAACGATGATGATGTTAGACTTACGAATGAAGTTGTTAGATTTACGACTATTAAATGAAGATATCGAATATAAAAGTCTGAAACGTATTTGAACTGATTTGAAAATTTTTGAAAGTATAGATAGATAGTCATACTCCAATCCTTCAAAAAAGATAGGCGTGGGTCGTTTTGGTAAGGCACATCATTATCTTGTACAAAGACTAACATTAAGTAACAAGACGCGAAGAAAACTCCTACTATTATGTAGCTTTCATAAAAAAGCTTGCAACAATTCCATAGAAGTATAAATACCAGTGCGACACAAAACAGATAAGCCCAAAAAGCCCCGTGGTAGATATGATGACAACGCGTCCACCTATCAAACAGGGCCAAATTATCACGGTTCCCACACGGGTTCATGCAGCAATAGAAGCATTTTTTCTAAACAAAATTAGATCGATATCAGTAAATATTAACAAATATCAGCAAAATCAGGCAGCTTGGGCAGAGCTCAATCTCGGGTCGGTGCCTTAATTTTGACAGGCTTTGCAATTTTTCTTCATGTTTCTCACGAGGACCACTGTAATGTAATGTAATTGTTCCCTAAAGGGTTCTTCAAGTAATTTACTGTCTTATTGCTACTTAAGAAATTTCAAACTTGGCGGCAATGAATTCAAATTGAAAAAAAACTGTCAAGTTTTTAAGGGATCTTAAAAATGAAATTGATTTTTTTTTTTTCCGACTTAAATTTTACACCGCATGGGGTCAAGTTACATACACAAATATCCAGGCATCAGAATATCATGACACAGTCTGCATAGCCTCCAAAGGAACTGCAGAGCAAAAAACTAAAACTAACATATCACCTGGAACCAGGCACTCCTAAGACTTCCAACACTAAACTGTAACAGTTAAGCTGCTGAGCATCCTTCATACAAGGATATCTGGGCTGTATCTATTCAGTATCTAGTTACGGTCTCCCTCGATAAAGACCACTTCTACTGGCTTAGCAAAGCTCATAAAGCGAAATCAGCACAGTCGTCCACCGTGTTGGCTTTCCGAACGTGCGTTACTAACTTTAGGGAGATGTCCTCGGTAAAGAACATCTCTTAATCTGGACAAGACCTTGCTAATGCGTCTTAGTGCGTCATCAATATTACGAAAGACCAATTTCACGGTCAGGTTATTCAAAAAACAGAATGCCATTATGATTTTGCTCCAACTTACTTTTATCAGTGTAGGCAGTACCAATTGACATCCAAATTGAATGTAGCTAAGGCTTGAAGTGACACGATCCTCATGATTGCTGAGCAGTTTTTCCTCTAAAGCTGAGGCTATGCTGGAGTATATTATTAGATAGCGAGCTTATATTGGAAATAGTCAGTGACAATTCTATGTTAACTCAACATTTTGGCTTGGCTCGGGTGCGACGTGTGCTCACCAGAATTTTTTAGAGACAGCGATATTAAGAACTCAGTGATGATCAAAGTCGGTCCAAAAAATATTTTGTCAGATTTTTTGGCTGTTTATGAAGTTGTAGATTTTAGATACATATTATTAGGCGGAAGTTGAACAAATCGAGAAAACTGTAATTAATGTCTTAGTATTACTAAGTTTTTATAGATTTTGAGGCTTAAAAAAAACCCTATAAAAGAGGGGTAAAAGACCGATAAAAGCTCTATAAAACCCTATAGCCTCTAAGAGAGGCTGTCTTAGAGGCAGGGTTCCTAAGAAAAACGTTCTTGAAAATCTAATAGTAACTAAGTAAGATTTCTCCATCTTTGCAAAGAGTGGACGCCTCCAAGAAGAATCCTCTAAGTGATTATGGGGAAATCGCTCCCATTCTCCATTAAGTTGTAATAGGATAGCGTTCGGTGAAATTTCACGAACGACCCATTTTGAGGAGATCCCATTCAGCGTAGCAAAAATCAACTTTTTTGGGTACCTCTCAAATGAGAAAAATTTGCTCTACAATGCTTTTGAAGCGTAAATCTGCGACCGCGCGACTTAGCACATACAGTGAATAAGAGCACCCATGGGCGTCTAAACACCGTTGAACACCCAACTAATGGTATAATCACACCCTAGAATCCCAAGGGAAAAAGCCAATAATGTCATAAAAAAACATTTTATTCGCACATCTGCCTCGGGCACACTATCATGGGCATGGGCGTAGATGTCAGATATCGCCCATATCGTGCTCCAATAATGGATACTGGGCAATATCAAGACTAACGTCAGCTCAGCCACTGCATTATTCACAAAGCCAACAGCCAAGCGAGACCAGTACCTACTGAAGTCGCGACGGCAAGAGCGCTATACCGGAGCTGATCATCTATATGAGTATTATGGGTACTGTACTTAGTAGTTAAGTACTCAAGATCATGATGCAGCGCGACCAGCACCGCTTGTCCACGCTATATTCGTCAACGACCTTATTATCAAACGCGATTGGCTGACCATAGATCAAGACGCATCATCATGAGTGCGGTTTTATTGAGAGCACGAGATACACAAAACTAGAGGAGCTCCTCTACTATCTACTTGGAGCTCAAGTGACATTGGCTCGAGCATTGAGGTCAAGAACCTAGGTAAATTTAACGGCTTGTTGGACCCGCTGTATTTTACGGTTTACCACCGGCACTCCTTCAAGCTCGGTAAAAAAAAACATAGTCTGCACGAACTACCACGATATGAAAAAGGGTACACCGGTTCGCTTCAGCTGTGACTATTTAGAGTCTTTTCCTAAACATGGCTCGCGGTAAAATCATGCTGCTGAACTTGCTTGGATACCAGCAGGGATTATACTGTTACATACAGTGCGTCTTGGTCTGGTTCGGAATCTTCAATTTATGCCTAGAAGATTCACTTTTCAGCTTTCTTCTTAATATGAGCCAGATCGCGGAGCACAACTGAATCTTGCTAGTCGCATGACGCACGTAGCGTGTCTGGCGGAATGCTAAAAACATATAGCACCGCAACCTGCTTAATAAATTTTCCTCTAGACGATCCCTGTACCCTTCTTTTTTGATAATGCGCGGCAGTGCAATATTATGATATACCCCTATGTTCTCTTATATTGTCATTGGACTTTATTTAGTCCGTCCGTCTCTGTAAACTTTAACTTTGCCTTGTTGGGCACTGGACGCGCGAAGCGTGCCTAGTAAATACTTACTTACTAATTTTTTCCTGTTCATATCGGCTCATATTTGTTCAGATCTGTTTGAAAATTGGTCAGCCTCAGGGGTGATCCAGAGGCTTTTCAAATTTCATACATCACGGAGAGGTAGCCATCATAGAATTCTGGACGATAAGTCATAACCTCAAATTCGCATCGATTTCATCATCTTTAAGCTATAAATTGGACCAACTTAGGTCTGACATTGAGGTTTTTATCTCAAGTCAGTAAACTAGTAATTAAAAAAGGTTCAAGTCTAAGCATAGTTAGACCCAAAGTTCCTAGAATTTGACAATGACAATCAACCGTCACAACCCGGTCCTCTACTAATACTAATAGTAACCTTAAGCCTCTCATTTTCAGTCTTCTTAAAAGTTTCACCCCGACATATCTGCGAATGCTGCTCGCTGTGTAACAGTACGGTAGCGTTGCCATTCGCATGTCATCCGATCGATTTAGATAAGCAGATATGAAATAAATCGGAGCACTAAAGGCTCTCCACTTTAGATATAGAGGAGCAATGATAGCATGGGTTAGATTTTTTTCTTTTTTTACGCTTCTGATACAGAGGAATGTAGTTCTCAGCTCTTTTGTTCTGATGCACCGTCAATGGCACTGATTACTGCTCTAGATATATTGGCTGGTATTCTTGAATATCAAAACTATATTTTGCGTAAGACCTATATGTTTTAAAAAAAAATATAAGGCCTCATCTTGCTGATATCTGTTGATATCTGGTGATATTACGCTCTCCAAATTTTTATCATCATGTTGCCTTGTATTACTAGTGTAATCAGCTCTTGCCACTCGAACACGAAAGTATCTTTTTTTTCCGATTTACACCACGAGGGGTCAACACGAATCACGATGTTGACACATAATAAGCAAATGGTATCACTCAGAGACGATATCGAACTAAAAAATCTTCTCACCGTACACAGAATATACGTGATACTAAGTACTTATTTGCTCACTGGAATGAGCATTAGATAAATCAGTGAATGAGTCACAACAGACAGTGACCATTTTGACATTTGAGAAAAGAGCATGAAACTAACGATACGGTATTCATGATTTGGGAAACGATATAGGATTCTGAAGTAAAGATATTACACGGATTTGATCAGAAATGATAACTACGATCATAAATGATGTTTGAGAGATCAGAAAACAGAAGGTTATCATTTTGTGCCGACGATGTAAAGGGCACGAATAAGACATGTCCAAAAATTGTAAACAAAGTCCAAAATACGTAAAATTTAAACCAAAAAACACCACACTTTACTGGGGAAATTTCACACAGGAAATATGAGAGAAACCAGCAGGTCCAAACGATGGTTTGGAGTTCGGAAACCATATCTGTAGTCTGATCTCGTGCAGTCTGAGCACTCGATGCGCTTGAGCCCGGTTTCCAACCCCTTAGTAATCTCCGCAGCTTTAACTGGACAGCGTGCTCCGGAAAGACCGGTAAGGGTAAGCGCACATACTCGAAAAGAATGCACGGGGTCCCAGATCCAGGTTGTAGCCGGCCACACCGCATCAAGACGATCACGATTCAAAGCTGCAGCACCAGCTGATGAACCAATAAGATTCTGACTGTTTGAGTATGTTGCTTCCTGCAGCCTGCTCGCCTGGCGCCGCGCCGGAGCTGCAGTTCACTACTTTTTCAATATTCCATAATCCGCACTCGCCTCCATTGCTGTGACGAATCTGAGGGCTACGACCGTCACAACAACCTGCACTGTTAGCTGGAGGCGAAACCAAGAAAGTAGCTCCTAGCATTGAAAAGCTGAGACTCAGACAGCGTTATTTTCACTGTTATGGCCCATACAACCAGCCGCGTATCTTTCGCATCACAGAAAAGACTGGTGGGGCTGCTGCCGCTGCGGGACTCTGAGACCTGGTCCCTATAGACAAAACTCAGACTCCCAGATATGATCTTCAGTTAAGTATCAGGGGAGAAATCTGATTGTATTGAGTTGGAAACTTCTCTCCTAAGAGTCTGAGCCGTCTCACTGGCGCTCCTACCAGAGTACATGTACCTATCAGAATTTAGAAACTTGTCTCCTTGTGCTACGGGTGGGGGTGGGGGGTAGGACTGCTAAAGCGTCCTATAGCACCCTCAATAAAGAGCACACTCTTCGAACACTTCTTTCTTTAAACTCTTGGGGTTTTTGAATAGATCGTGCACGGCGAAGATACGCGCTACGTCTTACATCTTACGCGTTACATGTTACATATTTCGCCCTATAAGCTGGATGTAGCGCCTTAAATGTTACACGTAAAACTCTAAATGCTACACTGTCACGCAGCGTATCCTGGCAGGTCATCACGCTCCATGTTGAAAAGTCAGCAGAGTGCACATGACGCTCTGGGACCAATCAATCAATCAATCTTGAGACTAAACTTTAAAATTTGAAGTTGTCAAGCGTTTCGCTCGATGCAAAAGATGATATGATTGTTCTCTAAAGGGTTTTTTGAGTAATGCTATCAAGTTTTTATAGATCTTGGGACAAAAGAAAGATACCTATAAAAGATGGGTAAAACACCGGTGAGAGCCCAATAAAACCCTATAGCTTCTAAGCGAGGCTGTCAAAGGCCTTAGAGGCAGGCTCCTAAGACAAAAGTTGCAGGAAGTCTCAATAAGCAGTTTTCTCCCACCTTTGCTTAGGTGAAAGCCTCTAAGAAAAGCTCTTCAGGTGATTATGGGGAAATCGCTCCCATTAAAATTTCACGAATGACTCATATCGAGGATATGCCTTTCAGCGGTAAAAATCAACTTTTTGGGGTGCTTTTAAAGTTAGCTTTACAATGCTTTTGGAGGGCAATCTGAGACTGCGTGACTTAGGACATACAGTGAGTAAGAGCACCCATGGGCGTTTAAACACCCTTGAACACCCAACTAATGGCATAATTACACCCTAAAACCCCTAGGAGATAAGCCTTTAATGTCATGAAAAAAACATTTTATTCGCATACCTACGGCGAACACACTATCATAGGCATAAGCGTGCAACATATCGCCCATATAACTTTCCAAGAGTGGATACTGGGCAATATCAAGACTGACGTCAGCTCTGCAACTGCACTATTCACAAAGCCACCAGCCAAGCGAGATCACTAGCTACTGAAGTAGTGACGCAGATAGTGCTATACCGAAGCTGATAATTATCAATCTGAGTAATTAATCAGAGCAGTAATTACTCAAGCTGCAGCGCGACAAGCGCCACTTGCGCCCGCTATATTCGTCAACAACCTTATTATCAAACACGATCGGCTGGCCATAGATCAAGACGCATCATCATGCGCGCGGTTTTATTGAGAGCACGAAATACACAGAACTGTTACTTGAAGAAATCCTCCACTACTTGGAGTTCAAGTGACATTGGCTCGAGCATTGAGGTCCAGGACCTTGTTGGACCCGCTGCAGTTTGCTGTTTACCACTGGAACTATTGCAAGTTCGGTAAAAAAATATAGGCTGCTCGAGCTGCCACGATATAAAAAAGATTATACGTTGACTCGCTGCGGCTGTGGCTAGCTGGAGTCTTTTCCAAAGCATGGCTCACGCTAAAGCTGTGCTGATGAACTGAGTTGGCTACCAGCAAGGATTCTACATGCAGTGCGACTTAGTCTGTTTCGACATCCTCCATTTATGCCTCGAAGATCACTCTTTAGTACTCCTCTTTATGAGCCAGATCGCGGAGCTCAACTCAATCTTGCTGGTCGCATGACGCACACAGCGTGCCTTGCGTAGTGCCAAAAACATATAGCACCGCAGCCTGTTTTAGGTTTTCCTCCAGACGATCTCTATGCCCTTCTTTTCTGATAATACGTGTTAGCGAAGTATTATGATATACCCCTGTGTTCCATTACATTAGACTTTATTTAATCCCTCCGTCTTTGCAGATTTTCGATTCGACGACGGCTTGGTGGGTGCAGGACGCACGGAGCGTGTCTAGTACCTCCTAAAACAAGTATACCAGTATAGCTGCAGCATTTAATATCCAGGGCTGCGCTGCTGACACTGCAGAAGCTAGATTATAACCTCAGCATGGTGACCAAGAGCCCATTTCAGATTCAATCCTCGCTCCGTCAACGCAGCCTACCAGTGCTGAGGGAAACTTGAAGCTGGCTCACTGACTGTCACCAGTTCACGCTAAATCAGATTTCACGCCTTCACGACCAAAGCGATACGAGGCTGGACGTAATAGTAATTTTCTGGAATCAAACGGTACCTCCTTACCCCTTCTATGTCTGCCAGCACTGCGACGTCTGTAAAGCTTTTCGATATACTGCACCTAACAGGGTCGTTTTTACCGTCTTTTGGATTCACTATAGCATCGTAACCTATTTTTTTGTCATACAGCCAATTCTTTTCCTTTTCCGAGCCAAGATCGTGTAGGGCGTATCGTACCGAATCATCAACATGATCTGTACCTTCTAGCCTGGGGAAATTTCACATGAGAACTCTGAGAGAAAACAGCAGGTCCAAACAGTAGCTTGGAAGTGCTGGCGAGACCTAAGTCCTATAACGCACAGTAAATAATAATCTCTTAGTCGTCATCAGCTCGAAGCCTCTAAGATAAGTTTATCTCGCTGAAAAGTCAGAAAAAAGCCTCCCACAACCTCAAGGCTAAATTGAATGGAGAGCGACATCAGAGAGCGATAGCATTGGCAACAATGACAATCCATCCTCGAGTCCTTGAGGTAAAATAAAAATCATGGACACAGGAAAGTCAACTCAACTGGGGGCGCTGGTTTGCAGGTTTGCGCGGCACGACGTTAAGTTGGGGCTTTCTGACCAGAATTGGGGGCGTGTGGTGCTTCTGGAATCTCCGTGAAGAGTGAGTTGAGGCTGAGGTGTGGGGGTTCGGCAGCTGGGGTGGGCACGGTGGCTGTCAAGTGAGGACCAAGCCTTTGTATTGCTCAAATTTATATAGCGCGCATTTCCGCTTGCTGTGTGTTTCGAGACGTCTGGCTTGAGAAAAATTTCGATAATCATAGTCTAGGCCTCTGCGCTTGCTCGGTTTGTGATGCAGGCGGCTGTAGGCTCTTGCGCTGTCTACTCTACCACCCAGGGGGGCGCCCTCGTTTAGGACAGTGACAGATAAACCCGCCAGTCTCATCGAGGACTGTCTGTTCAAGGCATTCCCCAACGCCAAGCCTTATGGCTGCACCCGAAGAGGCTCAGCGGACTGAGCGTCGTAGAGCTCGAGCTATTTTAAATCCTTGGATCAGGATCGCTATCATGACCTCTTCGAGTTCTTGCTTACTTTATCCAGCCGAGCTCGCGTAGCCGGATCTCCAAAACAACCGGCTACGCGAGCTTGTCTGGATAAAATAAGCAAGAAGAGGCCACTTTGGCGAAATCCAGAACAAAGTGATTTGGTACTAAGCAGGTCGTCTTACCCATACCCACCAGCAGCTAATGTCATGGGATTGGCCGACCATTAGCAGCTGGGGCCGAAGGAGCAATTTCAGTACTCACTTAAGAGGCATTATTTTGGACTTGGTTTTCGCATATATCCTGATTACATCCAGCGCTCTCCAGTCGGCGTATTTTGCTTTGTATTATCTGATAGCTCGCCTTCGGCTCGCGTCATGGATGGACACGCAGTGATTTGTGTGTGCGGAGCAACCTGACCGACGCTCCTTCAGGGAGGCCCTGTAGACCTGGTGTATTTTTTATAATGGAGCATAACTCTCAGTATGAAAAATATATACAGCTGTAGCTGTGCCGACTGAAGCCGAGCACCAGGCGTGAGCCGGATTGATATTCTAAGCTTGCTATCGTTCTTCGCTCCATCTGAATACGGTTCGCTGGATAGACAGACTTCCAGACGCAGGCGGCAGAGCTGCCACGTACAAGATCCATCCGAAGGAGCTTCGCCACAGCTCATGGCTTACCGACCCGGGTAAACAGCCGCAGTACTTAGTATAAGAATTATTCCAATATAGCTGCAGTATCTAATACCAAGGGCCTCCCACACTGCCAGGCACTACGCTCTGCGGACATTGCAGAGACTATATTATAAACTTAACATGGTGATCTGGAGCACGTCTCAGACTCAATCATCGCTCCCGCAACGAAGCCAAAGATATCAGTGCTGAAGGAAATTTGAAGCTGACGTTACGGTTCACGCTAAATTGAATTTTCACATTTTCACGACCAAAGCTATACCTTAATAGGTCTCTTAAGACGTCCTGTTAGTCCCGATGCCGTGCTCCAGAGGAGAATTTGTGAGCAAAATCCGAAAAACACAAAATTCAGCGCGTAATAATCATCAAGGCGATACCACTGATAGAGCTACTAGCGCATCGCTGTGCCAGAGCCTGAGCAGCGTGTGGCGTTGACAGACCAGCTTGTGATATGCGCAGTCTGATCGTACCATTGGCAACATCTTGGATTATTACGCCCAGGGTACCATGGGGATCATTCGGGAGGATCTATAGCGATTCTCAGTCTGCAGCTGTCTGCGTGAGGAGGGGCAAGCCGCTCGCCCCCAAGCATAGACTAGCAGATCAGTGAAAGGAACGAGCCAGCCAACCTTGAGGCAAGCAGTCAACATGGTCATACCTTGGGTAACCAAGGCGTATAGTGCCGTAGTTGGGGGCTGGACGCAGCGCCTGCTGCCCAGGGAACTAGAACGGACAGTTAGCCTATACCAGTAACCAATGGGCATATCTAGTCTGCAGATTCTCCGCGCGGCCGCCAGCCGCTTATTACGTTTGGGATGCTGGGATAGCAAGACTCGACCGGGGTCCGGGTAGATGAGCGGGAGTAATTGCGAGCAGAGGTGCAGAAACAATTAGCCAAAAAAAGATGCGCGGAAAAAACGAGAAAACATAAATCCGTTTGCAAGGGAAAGAGGGAATGCGTCAAGTTTCTAGGAGCTCCTGTGCAGGGGGAGGAGTCATGGGTGGCGACGGCCAGAGAAATGACTGGTGAGTTTCAGCAGCTGGAGGTTGCCAGGAGGATGGAGAAAAAGCTCAAGGCGAAACAAACAGAGTTCAGTGCTGGGTTTCGAGGTTATAGTGCAGTTCCTCGGTCAGGAGGGGTTTTGGTAGTCGGATCTAGGGTTTGAGGTCCAGGAGAAGAAAGCATGGGGGTGCACACAATCCTCAGCACAGCAGTGCTCAGATGCTCAGACAGTCGGCAATTAGAGCGCCGCCTCCCAGCACCAGCATCCCGTAGTCAGCAACGCAAAGAGTCCAGCACAAGACTTAACAGCCCAACCTAGCCTTAGCTCTACACTCACTAGCTTTACACTCCCTCAAGTCGGCGTCAGAACTGTGCCAGCCTCGATTGATAAGTTTTGTCCATGTCACTGCCACGCAGCGCCAAGTACTCCAGCCTCTGCCTAAAAAGCTTTAGTATGCTGAGCCCGCTAGACTAGCTAGCTGGGCTATAAGAATACGAAGGGATATGAATAGCAGAGAATTCGAATCCCCATTGGATCCCATGCATGCTGAATTCTTTTCGCAATTATTTCCGCGATGTATAAGGCCCACTAGCTTTTGCCGGCCGGCATAGCGGTGCAACCGCCTGAGATAGCCAAGTCTATCATCCCCATGCTCATCACTGCCCTTGCGGCTGAGCGGCCGTCAGAGCTCACACCTGTGGTTGTCAAAGGTGTGTTACCTGAGGCCTTCCGCTCCGAGATGGGGTCGTAATACCATCTACCTCAGCAGGAGTTCAACTTCCATGTCTGGCTGGAAGCGGCCTCTCTGCGCCCCGCAGGCGAATCAGCGTCCCTCTTCCATATGACGTCCAGGATACTGAAGATCCAATGATCAGGTGATCGGGTATGGTCAGAGATACTCAAGCTATAGCATTCGACGACGTCACTTAAGAAAAAACTACAGAGAGCTCTTGTAAGCTACTTCAGCTTATTGGCTCAGCTACCAAGATGTAGGCTACCTCGCGACGATCGCGTGGCAGCTAAGAGCCATGGCGCAGCTATAGGCATCAGAAACTATTTAGGTACAGAGCACAGTCGCAAAAAGTGAGCTTGGTCCTCTCCGCCACAAATTCTTCTCGCCTGTATAGTCTCGGGACTGGTACCTTCGTAACCGAGAGCCACCAAACAGTCTTGGTGTCTTCACCACAGCCTGACTCTGCTCCAGGGTGCGCAGGATACAGCGTAAAAAAAATCCCAAAAATAATCGAGCTTTCTTCAAATTTTGTTGGAGATACAATTCTGCATCCGTTCTTGTCTGTCTCTGTCTGCGTCTGAAGCGACTCCTGGTCGTTTCTGCATGTCTTTCACACTCTGGAGTCTGTCCCTGATCTGCCCACTTGCTCCATCCTTATCCCTCTATGCTGCGTTCAGGCCTAACGACCTCATAGCGTTTACATAGCTGCTTAGCTTATAATCTCCCCGTAAAAGCCTACGTTCCTTAGGGTAGACTCCGAAGAGCGAACTTTTTTACCATCCTTTTGCTTGGTAACTGATCATTGGCTAATGGGGTTCAGGTTCTAGGATGATGGACATACGACTTCAATGATTGAACGTTACTGAGAGATATCATATAATTTTGGTTTTGCAGTTAGAGCTGGATGGATCTTAGGATACTATCTGGATATTAGATATTTTTACTTTTAAATCTTTATTTACTTTTCCTAAGGGCTAAACCTTTTTGTGCGCTGGATGGACTGAGACAAAGTCATACTTGTCAATCGTGTGCAACTGTTGCTGCGAAGACTGAGACCGCCACCCCCTTTGACCCCCTTTATCCAATTCACTCTCTACTCATTCTCTCTCCCTCTCTCTATTCCAAATATTTATGGTCGGGCTCATCGTGAGAGACGAGCCCGTCCATACTGACTAGCCGCACAAGCAAGAGTAAGCTTAATACGATCTAACTAAATCTGTCCCCATTCACTACCGGCAGAGGTAGAGCTGTTAGCCAGTCTACATTAACACTTAACTGTCCTCATTCATTGACTCTCTATCATGTCAGCACGTTTTCCATCCTCCTCATGTATCTGAAACTCTATTCGTACTTCACATCTCTCACTATCTCGACTCCTAGTACTACGCAAAAGACGGGACCACGCTCACTGCTGGCAATGAAACGTCATAATACGGCAGCCGCATCAGAATTATCGGTAAGCTCCAAGCATGTGCGCTCAGCAGGAGGGTGTTGATGCTGCTGCATCTGCGCAGGTGCATCTGGGAGTCAGTCCCTATTCTATGTTAAAAACGTTGGGCAGCTGGTGCTCAGGTTCAACTTGCTCTCTGGATCCTATTCTATGTTAAAAACGTTGGGCATTGCTACTCTCTAGACCTTTGACTATGATTCTGATGTCGCACCACCTTGGAGTTCAGTATCACTTGTGAGCTCGTGCGTGCTTCAGCTAGTTGCCGATCTTGACCTCGCGCAGTCAGTTGGTTGTGGCACCCTGAGTCTGACTATGATTTTGATGCTCTACATCATCGAATTTTACTCATATGAAAGATCGGACGTGAGGCTATTCCACTAAGATATCTAGCACTGGAACTATTATCTTAAAGCTGCACATAAGTCTTAGTCTGAGTCTACATTGAAATTCATCGACGGCCAGATACTTAGAGTCTAGCCGATCGCTACGTAGTGCCTTAAAATCAGAGTAGTTCAAGATAATATCGCTCTCATCTACTGCTCTCGGTTTAATTTAGGTCGTAGCTCAATGTCTCAGCTAGTGAGGCTCTGAGCGAGTTATTATACAATCATGTCGCTTTCTCAACTGAGTATGGTACAAGAGGTGACGGCCAGGAGAGTTTGGGGTGCTGCTCATCGCGATAAGTTTCTCTGTTGTCCATCCGCTTCTCTCCTTCGATGTGTCGACTGTGACCAGCCTCCCATCCTCAGTATCGACAGCAGAATCCAGAGTCATTGTTGATAGCACTTCGCTGCTGATCTTGATCGTAGCTCAGTGTCTCAGCTAGTGAGGCTCTGAGTAAGTTCTTACACTACCATGTGACTGTCCCTTTCTCAGTTGAGCTTGGTGCAATAGATAGCGGCCGGGAATGTTTGAGGTGATGTTGATAGCGATAAATTCTTCGTCGAGTGATCGAGTGCTTCTTCTTCGACAGCTATGGGTGAATGTGTCTCGTAGCAGCCGCGGTCATGGCCTTCTTTTCTTCTGTTCCGGGTGCAAGGAGTGATGATGGGTGTTTGTGGTGCAATTCATGGTAACCGGCTTCGCTAGATCTCGTCGTCTGCGCTTCGAGGGAACAATAGACTCAGAGTCAAATTGATGAACTACACCTATATCTGACAGTGG
>JACKZZ010010124.1_pt1 | contig 15019 bp, 11 predicted proteins | sample 8027871 | NCBI WGS metagenome assembly JACKZZ01 (sample SAMN15724774, study PRJNA655200) | protist metagenome | isolation source: fluorescence activated cell sorting (FACS) single amplified genomes of... | place: USA: West Boothbay Harbor, Gulf of Maine | collected 2000-07-19
ATAAACATGTGACTGATTTTGATCATATAAATAGTAAGAAAGAATACTTAGAAATATAACTATCATTGATTAGTCTGGTTACTTACTGAGTTCATACACTCTAAGCTAGCTAGCTTACGTATGTCGGTCGGAGGGTGTCTGGAGGTATGTACGCTTCGCCCACCACTCACTACCTCAGGTTGACTGTCTGAGTCAGCTACTCGGTGAGTAGAATCGACCCTAGGAGAGTGGATGTAAACAATCTATTGAGATTTTTCTCCTTTTGTCAATAACACTTCAGTGAGTGGACTTTGAGTATCCTCGTCATTACACTCGAGAACAGATTCTGGTAAATTTTGTAATGTAGCAATAGCAGAATCAATATGACCACCACTATTGGCTGCAAATGATCCAGCTCTGCTAGTTGCTCTACTTGTTGCTCTCGATTCTGTTTCAGATAAATAACCTTGACCTTGACTAAAACGTACTTGTGAACCAAAAAATGGATAAGGTTTTAATACTTCAGGTTCAGTTGACGGTCTGACTATATCCACATCATCGTCGGCCATATGCTCAATCAATTTACTACCTAAGTATTCACCGCGTTGACGTTGAATTCTGGTATCTTGGGATTCTTCTTCAATGCTACTTGCCAAGACAACCATAACAGTAAACATAACCCATTGAAAACCCACAAATATCCACCATTGTGTAAATTGATCAAAATCATTCAAAACAGTTAGTGTAAATTTCATAAGAGCTGCATTAGATATAACACTACATCCAGCAATAACAGTGAATATTTGCTGAAATGCTCCAATATCTTGAGCAATGACTGGAACTGGTCTTTGATATAGATTCATTAATTTCCAAGCATCACCTTTCACTTCAAATATATTAGAAATAAAAGCAAAAAAGGAAGAACATGGTAAAGCAGACACAAATAAAGCCTATAAGTTGTGGTGAGTATAGAGTATGAGTGTGAGTCAACCAAAAGCAAGAAGGTTAGTGGGACATGCAATGCAGACATATTATTACTGTGATCATTCTCCTCGGTCATAATCATCTTGAATCCCAGACCTGTGCCGACAACATACAACAAAGAAACTTAGCTTAAAGCATCTAGAAATAACTCAACCATAAAAATCTTACCTGATATCCAAATTGAATGCAAACTTCCATATAATCATTAATAACCGCCGATGATGTTTCATAACATGCCATACTATATTCGACTTCAGGGCGGCTAAATTGCTTTTGATCCTCTTTCTTTCGGCATAAATTACAAACTGTATTGCAACACATACATTGTTTAAAACAGCGGGTATATAATCCAACTAAAAATGGATACATAAGTTCAACAAAATTACCACTTAACAATCTAGTAGCAAAAATAATAGCTAAATTTTTACCAAGTGAATACATACAACCATTCGGACCACATCCACCATCTTCAAATTTGTTAGCAAAAAAAGCAATATAAAAAAATGAAGCATAAGAGTTAATAAATTGGAAAGCAAATATCTTGATTGTCAAATTATCCTCATATTCCGTACTGTTTTTACGCCGCGAGGAGTGGGAGTGGGAGGGAGAGGGAAGGCGATTGTCGGGGTTAGTGTGTAAATAACGCCACCAGTACCATCATCATGCGCAGCAGCAGCAGCATAAACAGACACTTACCTTGTTCGATGATTCTCTCTCTTCGTTAACTCTACAGCTAGCAGATTGTACCCGGCGTTTGCCAATTGAATTTCAAGCGCATTTATCACGGAAGCATAAGTTTGAGCGTCTGGTGCAGCTACACCATGATCTATAAAGATACCTCTTATGATATAAATACTGGCAACACATCCAATAACAATACATATAAGACCAAAAACAATGATATTACTCTGATTCATATACTTGCGTCGTTCTCGTTGAGGAAAATATCTGTTTAGTTCATAATTAGAAATAAATTGTAGAAGACATTCATTCATCATAAAAAGTAGAAGGAAATTTGAGAGAATTAGTAGATGGTAGAATGCACTGAGAACGACATGACACGCACACACTCACTCATAAGCAGACAGGCAGGCAGGCAGGGATGCATCACACAAATACATACCTCATTGATTTACCAGTTATAAATGACTTCACTTGAGATCCTTTAAATTCTGGAGAATCTACTTCATTATCTTCAAAACCAGTAGTACCCCATTCAAGTGCAGTCTTATTTTCTTTACGTTTCCAATATTCAAGCATGACAATAGCCCATAATACGATAAATGCACTAAAAAATGGCATAGCTTTACTGTTGAATGCTCCTCTTAATGTCGGATAATACCAATAATTGCCTATTTGCATACCGAGCCCTATTACAGCAGGCCAGATCAACCAACGAGTGTAATGTCCCATAAATAAGAAATATAGGCCCAATTTTTCACCATAATACTCTTTAATGGCATAGAAAGGCTGATTCCACGGCATTACCCAGGTATGTCTCCACATTTTTGACAGATGTCGCATCTCCTCAGGTTGATGTAAAGGAAAATAACCCAATATCTCACCTTTGGCAATATATCGCTTAAATTTCAAGTTTTCACCACCCCAATGAGGACGTGACTCTAAAGTTACGGGTGTATAGAAGGAAGGAATGAATGACGTTGGTGGTAATAAATGAAAATATGATGGTGGAGTGAGGGTTAGAATTTTTTTTTATACGGTGCTAAGGCAAGTGGGGACACCATTATATTCATAGCATACATGCATGCGTGTATAGTAGAACATACCTAACATAGTGGCAATGAGACGCAGCCTCTCTTTGACACCAAATGGATGACTATAAGGGTGACTTCCATCACTGGGACGATAATAAAGTTCTTCTGGTACTCGTGTAGAGTATTTATAATAAATATACTCGAATGGTTCATAAGTACACACTTCTGGATCATGGTTGATGCTAATAGGGCCAATGTCATACTTAGGTATACCATCTTTACACATTTTCGACATCACAGCAGGGTCCAGTTTCATTTTGTAGTTAATATCATCAGCATAATTTCTCAGTGTATCAATGGGAGCACGAATAAGTACAACCTTTTGAGTTATATGGCAGATAGATAGATAGCACAAAAGAGAAGAGTTAGTGTTAGTGAGTGTTAGAGGGCATAGCGTGTAAGATGAAGAGGAACATCTAGTCGATTGCATACGTACCACAATGTCATTCATGCCTCTATAAGAAAAGATCTCTAATTTAAATGATAAAAACATATCCGTATATCGTTTGAATGTGTGATTATCCGTACATGTTGCTGGAAACAATATAGCATAATCATACTCAGCGGCATAGTCAGGCACCCAGATCTCTTCGTCTATTGCGGAGTCCACGGAGATTGCTCTATCGGCTACATTATCACCTGATATACGCATATCTGTACCGAGCTCACCTATTGTGTTACTCAGATTGACATCAGCTAATGCTGATGCATCTAAGTGCTGCTGCATTGGTAAGCTGCGTGCAGTACCCTCAGATCCAATTCGAGTGTCTTCCGGGTAATCTATCTCCTCTTCATCAGCATCAGTACCGCGTCCTTGCATCTTTTATGAAGATAAAATATGATAGAATATACGAGAACTTTACAACTAGTGCAAATAATATGTTCAAACAGCGCTAATTCGATAAAATATAAAATGGTTTGACGTATGACGGTCGACCGATTTGCTTGTACTCCTTTCTGCCAGCCTTACTAGAGAAGTGAGAGGAGTTGTGTTTTGTTAATTATAATAGTAGTGATAAGTGTCAAATAACAAACTAAATATGGCCCAAACCCCTTCAACAAGAGCTTCAGGTCGAAGTAAGAGCAAGACTCCCACAAGGGGAGTACGAAGCCCTTCAAAGTCCAAGAGCAAGACCTCTAAAGACGACCCTCAACTATCACAAAAGAAATCAGTACCAAAAGGTATATATCCCCCACCTGCACGTAGAAGTGGCTCCACAGAATACGACGTATGGTTTATTATAGATGCGGTGCTCATGTGTACTATTGCCACCGCTGGTATCATAGCAGCTGTGCGTAATAATCAATTATTATACTTAATACCTGTAAGTATGGCAGAAGCAAAGCTTGGTCTCATTGCACATGAAGCATGTCATGGTGCTGCACCGTCTTACTTAGCATGGTTGTACGATTGTGCTTTGGGTAGTAATGCGCAATGGATATTTAAACATAACAAGGGACATCACTTACATACAAATAGCTTAGATGACCCTGATTTAGACGTGTCCCCTGTGTTGCGCATGCACCCACAGCACCCACGACGGTGGTTTCATCGCTACCAGCACTTGTATCAGTATATTCTTTTTGCAGTTGTTCCTGTTAGTCTACGCGCTCAGGGCGTCCTGTACCTTCACGCGAATGGTGGATGGATTGACATATTGACGCATTGGGTACTAGCTGCACCAGCCACATACTTGTACCTCGTATGGCCAGTGCTAAAATATGGTTTTCCAACAGGATTGAAATTCTTTTTTACAAGGTGAGTGAAATTGTATATTTAGCACCGCTGTCTGTGTGGTTCATTCTTTCTTGTGACGAGCGGATTCTACTATACTGCTTCGCATATGCCTACTGTGCGCCCACATTCTTGAGTCACATGGTCACTAACTTCACCCAATCACACGCCCACTTACCTCCAACACTTATAACAGCAACGCTTTCCTTGGACTCATTTACGGTACTCTGTTTTCTGTATCACATATTAATGATATTGTAAAATTTAGTCCCACTGGTACCACAGATGAGAAGCAGCTTCAAAGTACTGCAGACTGGTGCAGTGGTAGCATTATAGCCAACTACCTGACTGGTGGCCTCAATCACCAAGTAGTACACCATCTTTACCCTCACTTACCATCTTATGCATATCCTCACATGGCTATAAAAATGATGGAATTACAACAAAATAAACATGATACTGATGATAAAAAGCGATATCGTGTCATGGGTGGATTTTTTGCTGCAGTTTACAGTAATGCAGTTCATTTGATGAATTTAGGGTCTGATTCTCTCACAGTACAAGTAGAAGCTGCAAAGTAGGTTAGTAGTGAGCAGTTGGTTGGTGATTATGTATGTAGTTATATATGTGTATATGTTCATTATATTAACAATACTTTGGAACAACAGGAATACACTATGTTAATACCCAGAGCCGCCAGTCGAAATCTGAGAAGGATCATCCGACTTCAATCACTATGCATTTAAAGGGAATGAATATATACATCATCATTTCCTTAGATTATCCCTTTCTCCCTTTGTCGCTGCTTCAAGTCCCGTTTTACCAATCGATCTTGCTCTCTTTGTTCATATGCAGCACGTAATTCTCTTGACTGACCGGCTTCTTCTTGAACAGTACGCAGTAGTTCTTTCAATCTTCCTTGTAATTTAGATGTACCTTGAGATAAAGACACATCAGTCGGTTTATACTCGTCAGAATCAAGAGAAGATTGTAGGGATTCCAATGATGCTGCTAGAAAGGGACTCTCAGCTAGGGTATTAATACCGTCGCCAGCGACATCACGTGATAGAGGAGGGGTATGATTAAGTGGTAGCACTTTCAAAGGAGTCTGACCTCCTGGTAATGGAGCCTGTATTAAAGGCAAGACATTGCTCTCAGGGGTAATACTACCACTGCCACTGCTACTAGTAGCATTTCGTAATGTAGCTGGTGGTGGCGATGACAGAATGGTCTGCAGGGCGGCACTGTGGGATTTTAATTTTGATTGAAATTCAGCTTGAATTTCAATTGAGGTTCGTTCACTATCACCGACCGCATCATCATCATAATCTTCATGATCATTGGGTGGGAGAGTAGGATCAGCAACAAGCGCAGGAGAGCTCACACCATTATCCCCATTGATCTTCTCATTAGGCACATCTTCATACTTCTTTGACTCATCAATATCAAAAATAGGTCGAGCTAATCTCATTCGGCGTCGTACTGGGCTTACGCCATCTACACTAGTAGCCCCTTCCCCTATTTTTGAACTACTACTTGTTTCACCACTACTAGTGCCTTCTTGTACAGTCTTGAGCATTTCATCACACAATGCACGTAATCTAGCATTTTCTGTTTCCGCAACATAGAGTGATTGTTGGGTACTCTGTAAACTTTCTTGTACTACTGATAATTCTAACTCCCTTTTTGATTCTAATTCACGTTGTTTAGTACTAACAAGGCTAACAACTTGCTTTTCTTGTTGCCATTGCTTTAATATACGATTTCTTTCACGTCTCATCGTCTGATATTCCGCTAATAAGTGTGTAACACGTATGTCGTTATCAGTGCCAATATTAGACGCAGTCGCTGCACTTGGTCCATCAATACCTTCATTGTCACTATCAACTTCATCCCCTGCTTTGAATGGAGACTTCAACTGTGCAAGGGTGCACTGCGAACAGTACCACTCGCCATCGGGTAGTACGTACTCTCCCGTACCATCAGCGCTATTTGGATCAGCTTGGTATGGGAAACCAACACAACGAGCATGGTGATACAAACCACAATTACCATCACACATAAATAAAGGCCCTAATGCTTCTCCTGTGTCAATTGCTAGTTGTATACCTTCTTGTTCGTCTAATCCACAGACGTTACAACGTCCGTCATCACCATTTTCTTCCTCATCTTGAGAATCCAGATCACCGTCAGGATCGCTTGTTGTAGCACCTACACCCATATGAGAAGGTGAGCCATCCATTGGACTGGGCCCTGGAAGTGGTCCACTGCTTACGTACGGTTTAGATATAACTGATTCGGTAGTTGCTACACTTGCAGGAATTCGTGGGGTTATTGGGAGCTCACTCAAGTTAGCATCATCTTGACTAATGAGAGCTGCAAAAGGAGAATTCTCACCAATATCTGTGTCAATATTTTGAGCAGAATTAAGCAAAGCTTTAAATGGAGTGATTTCATCTTCATTTTGATGAGAATATGATTGTTCCACACGCACAATATCATCGCTACTACTACTTAGACCGATGGTATTCTGGGGATCTGTTGAAGAAGCTGCTGCGTCTGAGACTTGATTTTGATCATCATCAAGAGTTGCACCGACAGTAAGACTACCCCATGCACTGCCTTGGTCATCATTGTCAGGGAGATCAGTTGGACGTACTTTCGTACGATTCCCACGACCACCGCCGCTATGTTCCAATGCACCAGATTCTTGCTCCTGTTGGTGCCAATGATCAAGAAGACTCATCTCCGTATTAGCTGTAGCGACAGATGCAGCACTACCGGTGATCTTCTTCGATCCTCTACCACCGAGACCCTTTCTGCTACTAATTATAGGTTTCGGACTAGCACTGCGGGTCCGTGTACTGTTATTTGAAGCCACCGAGCGATTGCCACTGCTGTTACCAGTGACACGTCCTCTCACAGTATTTTCAGAAGTAGGAGGCAGAGTTTTAGACCCAGATTTAGTGCTTCGCTGGCTCCTACCAATAGGTCCGTTGGGCTTTGCAGCACCGCTTGGCGGCAGCGGATCTGTCGTCGTCGTCGTCGTCACCGTAGTAGTAGTGGTCACTACAGTCGTGCGCTCAGGGGAGCCCGCTGGAACTACAAGAGGCACAACAACTGGTGCTGGCTTCACAGGAGCTTGATCAGATCGAGGGACTGGTGCCGCTTTTATTTGTCGCGGTGCAACTACAGTTGCAGGCGCTTGTAAAGCTTGCAATTGTGCCTTCTTCACCACCACTGCATCGTCAGGTAGCAACGATGATACCGCTATGGCTCCTTCTACATTACCAATGACATCAGCACACATAGTACAAACATAAGACTCTGGTAATGATGATATCTGTGGGGCCACTATGGCTGGTGGTTCTGGTGCAATAGACGTTCGCACTGCCAGTTGTTCACTCAGTGCGCGATCTTGTAGCTCTTGTACTGCTTCTGTTAAAGCCATAATCTGCTTCTCAGCTCGACTGAGGGCAGCACGAAGCTTCAGTTCATCCATTTGAATGTCTGTGTTAGCTGTAGGCTTTGTGCTAAGTAATCTGGCTCTTTCACCAAATTTAAGAGTGTTAATACTTTCAGTCAAGTGACTACTATGAGCGGCAATAGCAAGAACGAGTACCGTCTTTGCATTACCACCTAAAGAATCTTGTAATAATCTTGTTAACTTACTATCACGATATGGTATATGTTTCGAACGGCGTGTACTTATCGCAGCATCATCATCATCATCATCATCGGCACTTGAATGCGTAGATGCAATAGTAGTTTTTGGTGCGTTTTTTACTAGTGCTTTAATTACATTGCCAAGAGCTGATAGACTCTTATTGATATGCTTTGCTTCTTGCATACGCTCACCACTTGCATTTGTTTTTCTAACCATTTCAGAGCCAGCAAGGTCAATTAGATGTAACTTACTGAATATTCGGGTACCTGCCTTTGGTCGAGATTGTCTCAATGACAATATACATACCAAATGTGATCGACTGGACTCTCTATTCATGGCATGACTACCAGTGACTCTTTTCTTCCATGCTGATGCTAATGCTGAGCTAAATTGCTCAATATTCCCTACTTGTGTCTCTGTGAGACCCTCTACCCATACACCACCACCTGCGTGTTCTCTTATACGAAGATTAACACCCTTACCATCATTACCAGTGCCAGCTTGATTCCATGTGCTTGTAACATTCGATGCATTTGTTGCTGTAGTGTCTGGACTCAAAAGATCTCTCAGTCTTTCCTGGTATATTTCCATTACACTTAGTTTCACTTCACACAATATTTCCCCTAAATCATCATCATTACTGGAAGATCCACCTCTGTCTCCATCTCTACTAGCCGTCTGGAGCATGGTGGTGTCTTTGTTTATGTCATGATTACCGTGCGTATTATGAGCTGCATATAGTCTATCAATACTTGCAAAAATAGCTTCAGCTGCACGAGGCACAATGCCGCGATCTTCGCCATCTCTCCCTTGTAATGTATGTGTTTTACCACTTCCAGTCTGACCGTAGGAGAAGAGAGTGCAATTATAGCCACGAAATACTTCTGTTATGAGGGGTAGAGCAACTTCATCGAATACAGTGCTCTGTGTTTATGTGTAGAGTAAGGTGATGCGCGTGCATGTGAAGGGTTAGTAGGTGATGCGTGAGCCGTGATGCGCGTTTGCTTACAGACATGGCAGTGTGTACGTATCAAGCAGCAGCATATTCAGACCGGACTTACCTGTGCGCTCAATGGCTCATAAATTCTATCTGCCCAATGTATGGATCCATCACTGAACTTCACCCGATCTGCTTCATCACCTGTAGACTCCCGATGATACACTGTCACGCAATCTTCACCTATAATAGGTTGAGATGTGATGGGGTCGAGTGTTGGTCGGATTCGGCACACCACTTTTACACGATTTGATGACATTTTAGTCGATTATAAACTTATGTGATACCGGTCAGTAGAAGCCAGCAATATTGAACGTGACTTTTCCTCTGTGTATGTCGGAAAAACTTCCAAAAGAAGGGTTGTTATTGTAGAGGAAATTTCAACTAGATACTCGTATCTCCTAAATAAGGAACGATGAAAGCGCAGCCCTTATATTTTCGTACTTGTTGAAGTCTCCTCTTAACCCAAGACTGTAGTGTGCCACAAGCAGCTGCTTGAACTCAAACTGGATTCAATAGTCTGCAATTGGGACTTATCCAGAGACTGTAGTTTCCAACCAGTTCTACAATGCAGTATGTTTTTGCTTCCTATACGTAACAGGTGCTTGTTTTCCTAATAAAGTCGTAAAGACACCCCCCTTTTCAGAATTGAGCCGGGGCGCGCGTACCAATGAGCAAGCAAGCATTGAAGAAAAGAAGAAAAGAAACCTCTTTATTCTATAATTATGATAGTTTTACAATTGTTTAACTATTATGTACGTTGACTGCTATACACCTGTAAAACTACCCATTTTAACCCCAACAAAATTAATGCTCTCATTGAAGAAGAGCGTGCAGCAGGTCGCAACAACTCTCGGGCAGAGACATCCATACTGCGGCTTCGACGATGTCAGGGTAAGGATGTAGTCGGTCGCTATTCCCAGTGTTGGTTTTGTGTAACGGATTCCACCCAAGACTAGTAGTAACAATGGTCAACTAGATACCAGCCAGAGTTATACATGTATTCTTGTTGATATAGATGGAGGGAGCATGCACACAACTTCTTGTCCTGGCCTTCTCAGAACCCGTCATCCCCATCATCTTCAAATTCCGAGCTAGTGCTACCCACAGCAGCAGCAGCAGTAGTAGTCATCGGATCCACTGTCAAATCTGACATTTCAGAGGCTAAACGCGCCCTGGTACCTCCTCCCCCTTCTTCAATAGAGATAAAATTTGCTGTATTGCTATTCAATGAATTTGGTGAACTTCGACCTATATTCAAGCTTTTTTCATCAGTAAGACCCGATGCAATACTGATATCATCAAAAGCTCGCTCCAAAGACGTGGGTAGTGTGGTGCTTCTTCTCCTAGCACTGTTATTGCTAGTGTGCTTATATATGCTTGAAGCATTAGCTGGACTCGCAGACCACGGTAATTTAATCTTCATACCAAATGTGGTCCTTGTTCGACCTCTTGGATTGCTTTCACTTGCAAATTGATCTGATTGATTAGTTTCTGCATATAAAGTGCCACCCAAATTTGGTGATAACGTGTTTAGTAATGATTGAAAGGTTTCTTTTGCTTTAGTCCTTTTCATCACTGAACCAAAAGTATCGAATATGGTTGGATCATTTTGTAAATTATTTTCATATATAGATTGTTCATCAGACTCGTCTGAATCTGACTCAAGACTATCTTCTCCATCATCACTGTAGATACTTCCAGGTATATAGACATTTCCTTCGTCAGATAGGTCACTCCCAATATCCTCCTCATCATGCGTGTCTTGAGAATATATACCAGTATCAACATCAGAGTCGCCGTCAATAGTCACGTCATACATGCGTGTACCACCATCAGGAAGCTCATGGAATGAAACACGGGCCACTTCGTCTGTGGTATCAGCATCAACGCTGCTCGGAGTAGGAGGCATATCATTGCCATTGCCATTCAAGCCAGCCCCGTCATCTTGAAATATATTTTGTGGTGATGATTCTTGCGCAGTAGTGTTGGTGACTTTTGATAAAGCGACAAGTTTATCCAATGATGCGTCACTGTCGTGGTGTCTCGACAGCGTCCCTATACTTGCAATACCCCCAGCATTATTGTGCTGCAATTCCGTCAATTCTGAATCTTCAGTATCAGCATCAAATTTGATACGTACATGTTTTGTCGTTGCAGATCTATTTCTTCCGTTTGTGTCACTTGCGTAACTACTGTTGTTGACTGCACTTGTACCACTTCGTGGTCGTACACCGGTAGAAGTAGTACTCCTGTATCTGGGTGAGGAATCATTGCTATTGATGTATGGTGTATGCTGGTCACTATAGTAGTGATGCTGGTGCCGAGGTACCGCTTTGCCGCCAGTGCTTGTACCTGTCATAGTAGGGCTACGGCGTTGCCGTAGTCCACTCCCCGTGCCAGCTCCTGGAGTTTTCCCAGTATTACTTCTATTCCGATGTGGTACACTCTTTGATCGACTTCGTGTACTACCATCAGTATAATCTTCATGTACCAATTTTGACTGCGAAGGGGGACCAGCCTTCATCTTAGAATCGTGCCAACCTTGCTCTACATCAATCGTAGCCAGTGTTGCGCTTAATGAATAACCAAATGTTTTAGTCATCCACGCTCCTATAGGTGCATATACAAGTACAATAAAACCTGCGATTTCCATGACAACAAACCCTTTGTTTAATCCTTGTCCACCAGAGAACACACGTAATGTGTAAGCTGCAGAGCCTAGTGTAGCTTGTACAGTAGACCGAGGTAGCTGGTATATCCAAATATTAACTATGTATCTCCATAACCATGACCACTGCTGTCTATGTGTCGGGAAAGTGTGTCTTAGGAATGCAATGACAGTAATAGCCACTCCTATAAGTCTTGACAAACTACCCAATATCATCAATATAAGTGTATTTTGCACCAATTCAGACGATATACCTCTCTGTGATACATTTGGTCCGTTCGTAGGATCAAAGGCTAGCGTTGCTCCTAATAGCGTACACAAGCTAACTTCAGCAAAAACCCATATTGATCGCAATGATCCGGCTATATCTTGAATCTTGCGCTTATCATCCAATTGATACAACATGGTAACACAGGAGACAAAAACAACCAACTCGCCTGATTTTTTTTCGTGTGACAGTTTGATAGATAGAGATGTAGGAGAGCAGGCAAAAATGGGAGTGGAGTGGTTAGTATAACCAGGCGCTGCGCCTTTACTGCATTCAATAATGTCAATGTCAATAGCCATAAACACCTAACTAACATAAAGGCGTACATCCTACGTCCTTATACGTACCGGTCGCAAATCGTATATATAAGGGGTTGCACAAGGTTGTCATGGTATAGCAGCTAACAAGTGTCACAAAAACGAAGTCTGCTGTATGCGATCCCATTTGAGGATTCTTTTTTAAACGAACCCATAAGAATTCATAACCACCACCGCCGCCTGGTCTATGTGTCGACCTCCAATCAATATATTTTGAATTCAAATATCCTATAGTTATACCAAGCAAACATGACAAAACGAAATTCAATGGTAAAAATAGAGTGGTTAACCATAAGGGCTCACTGGGTACCCAAGGCATTTGTGTGTTCTCGCCATATTCCGTTTGATTATATGACTGAAAGAAACCAAAGAGCACAATAGCGAGCACCGCTTCTAGTGGAGCAATCATAAGCATTTGCTTAGGTACACAACCATAATCTCTCTTTTTCGAGCCGACCACGCCAAGCATTTGATTGATGATTACACTAGGACCCAGAGGTGCCGCCACTGAAGCGAAAAGGCCCATTTCTGCGAAGGACCAACCTGGAAAAAACCAAGATCCTACAAACATCCAACAAGAAAATTCACATAAAAAAGGTATGGTTGATAATGTGGATGTTACAGCTTTGTCCCTCCACACATCTTTTACTCGTAAACTAAGAGCTGCACGCATAAGCACTACTAAAAGGCTGATTTTTTTCAATTCTGATGAACCATGTATTAGAAAGGAACGATCTAAAAAGTTTTGTATGGCGATACCTGCACAGATATAACCGACAATAGGTGGAAGAGTGATATATGCGGCAATGATAGCACCTATCTTTCCACATATGAAGATCATAGCTATACTTAATGGTCTCGTTAAATACACTGGATTCTCAAATATGGGCAGTGTTTCGCTGTTGTGGTCATTAATGGCATCCATGATAAGGTTGCGAACGATAGTCGTAGGCTGCGTGAGCGCGCCACACTCACACTTCCACTCGTTAGCATTCGTTGCACCCGTAGTAGAGGTAGTAATGGTCATATCACTTGCACTGCAACCTAAACGTCTTAATGTTGTTGAACATATATTTTGATAACTTAGTGCGTAATCGTAAGGCGGTCCGGATGACCATGGCTCTAGCATCCATCTCATATCTGGTTCAATACGATTGGTAACAAGTTGTGATGTTACTGTGGCACTAGCGATGAGTTCGTAAGGTACTTCACACTCACAAGCACCCACGTACTGTCGTACATCGTTATCTGTACATCCTACAATTGTTCTCGCATTGTTATCATTACTAGATGCACTACATCCTAAATCATCTAATATACGCTCGCAAAAACGATCATAATTATCACATAGAAAATTCGGGCTGTCATATTCTGCTAGTATTGATGGGACACTATTGATCGTGGCTTGCACCATAGATAGATTGGATACGAAGCATATTAGCCACAAGAGTGCGTATGATCCAAACTTTGCGTATCTAGATATGTAAAATGTGATAGTCATGGGCTTTGTGTGCTCTGCGTAAGCTGCACCACTAAGTAGGCTTTGATTTGATTCTAAAAAGGAGGTTCTTGACTTACAACGAGAAAAAAAAAGAAGGCTGTGATACAGATAGTGATATTCAAATGCTACCTACAGTGTACGTGCAACGCACACTACACTGTATCACAGGAGCGGCAGAAATAGCCTCCCATTTTCCGAATTCGGAGGGCGCCGGCTTCCAGCCTTTCTGATGAATGAGACCTGGATTTCCTCCTTCAATAAATCGAGGACTTGTTATATACATACATATACATACATATACATAATATATAAGACAACTCGTGGTTGTGGTTTTTGATATAATGAACACAGAAGAAGCTGCGAAGTGGCTGGCAAGTACTAGTGCTAGTGCTGCTGGCGCTATGAACCTTGCTAAAGCTGCAGCTACAGAAACTTATACAAATTACGTCAGTTCACCTGTGCCATCCTCCTCATCAGAAGGTGCTTCTGGTAATAGTACTAGCGGCAGCACCTCTGGGAGCATGGATCCCAGTGTGGATGATCTGAAACACCTTTGTATAAAAATCAACAAAAAGTGTCAAGCTTTGGAAGGTCGTCTAGCGGCTTCAACAGCTCTCAATAGCACTCTACACACAGAACGTATCGAAATACTGACCGCAGTGAATAAAATAATACCTTTACCCATTATTTTGACATTGACTGAGACGGACCCATGTGATGTGGACGGATTGCTAAACGGTATAAATGCATTTCATTCACGACTTAAAAGCGAAGTATCAGAGTTGTCCAAGTTATTGGCTGCAAAAGAGGCGGAATTAGCTATTGCTACTACAAGCAATGTATCTACTGACGGGACACAAGAGGAGACTACGGTTGATGCACTACCAATGTCGGCTACTGCTGCTGCCGCCGAAAATGCTGCAAAGAAGATTGTGGACCTGCAGTCAAAGCTACGCCAAGGTATGTCCGTCATACGTTCTCTGCAAGAGAAAGACACTGCACATGCCGCCTCATTACAAGCAACTACTACCAAGCTTCAGGAGAGTGAAATGAAAAATGTCCATTTAATAAAAACTTGTGATGGTCTCAAAACTGAATTGAGACAAATGGACGACGAACAACGAG
>JACKZZ010004534.1_pt1 | contig 15018 bp, 5 predicted proteins | sample 8027871 | NCBI WGS metagenome assembly JACKZZ01 (sample SAMN15724774, study PRJNA655200) | protist metagenome | isolation source: fluorescence activated cell sorting (FACS) single amplified genomes of... | place: USA: West Boothbay Harbor, Gulf of Maine | collected 2000-07-19
CCATCTGATTTTCCAGATGCTGATGCTGATACAAAAAAATTTTTCATTAATACTTCTATTAAGAACGTTATTGAAAATATAGATGATTTCATTAGAAAAGTAGAAGCTGATAGAGATAATTCCCTAAAAACCAGATCATTTGACTCTAATTTAGCTAGATTTGATGGTAGAGATATGAGTGATCCATCAATTTCAGTACCTGCATCAGATGATTATACTGATGATATATCGCATTTTTTTAATTTATTAACTGAATTTTATATTATGATTATTAATCAAGTTAATCTATTATTTGTTAATGATATAAATCAAACAGATACATATATTCAATCACCTTACAAAACAAGTTTAGAAGATATTCTAAGATCTACTTATGATCATATCGATAGTAATTCTAATAAAATATCAAGCAAAATTAAAGTATTTATACCAAATGATGCATTTAAAACTTATGATCTTGATATTGACGAAGACAATATAAATTATGGTACATTGGGACCATTGGCTTACAAAGATGATAAAACTAAATGTACACATGGTAACAGAATTAAACCTAATCCCGATGCAGAAAATGCGTCTGCTCTTACTGCAGAGAATGGAGGAATTGATCAAGATGCAGCATTGGGATTTGCAACTGGTGGTGGAGATGTTTTAAGACAGTCAATTCCTGATTCTATTCAAAGAACAGTTGATAAGCACATTCAAATTAGAACTAGAATTGAAAAAGTAAAAGAAGCTTATGAGCAAGTTTTCGAGGAATTAGAAAAATTCAAACTACCAGAATCAATTACTGGTGACACATTATTTACTACTATTAAATATAAAAGTTCAAAATTTTACGATACTGTAGAATGTATAGTTGTTGATTCATCTGATATTGATGAAACTAGACAAAATGACTTTAAACCAGTGTATGTATTTTGTGCTCCAGCAATTGATGATTATCCTGGTAGAACTAATGCTATTACTGGTTGTCACGGACTTGCTGTTTGGCTTACAACAGATGCTACATTCTACAAAGATGATGATAAAATTAGAAATAAAATGAGACCAGGAATGGGTTATGATTATATTGGTAGAGAATGGAGTCATCAGGGTTACGGTGGAGGTAAAACGGTACCAAATAAAACATATGACCAGATATATTTCGCTTCTAATGGCGATGGTTATAAAAATAACATTTATCAAGATGGGCAAGTAATTATTGATGGTATTAATGAAAATACTATTAAAGAAGAATATTTACATTTTAATCAACAAATACATAATTTTGATACACATTATAAAAGTGCTAGTGGTATTGTTAAAAAAGTAAATGGCAATGAATATGCAAATATAAATGATGCATTAAATACTCCTATTGCTGGTATAGATGATAGTAATACTGAATTGTTAAAACGTGATTTACAAATATTTAGAGGAGGTATAAAAGATAATAAAAATTACAATAATTTAACTATGCAAAGCAAATCTTACGAGGAATCCGCACGAAATAGTTTTTTACAATTAGTAAGTCCTTACTTGTATAATTTAACTGATAATACAAAAACCCCTCTATTAGATAGAGAAAATAACATTAAAGACGATTTATTAACTCACTTCCCTATTGATAAAGAATCATTATTTGACGATAACTCACCTACCGTATTTTATTTAGCTATGCCTGATTTAAGTAATGGTCAAGGAGCAAATCCATTAGAAAAAATAGGTGATGAAAAAAAATATTATCATAATAATAAATCAAAAGGACCAAGATCATATCCTCCTGATCCTAATATTTTAATTCCTAAAACAGAAAAGACATTATTAGATAGAGAAGATCCATTAGATTATGACAATATAGGTATAACTAATAATTATTACTCTAATCCTTTACTAAATTATGAAAGTTTAAATACAGAACATTACAAAATTAAGGGCAATGAAAAACCTTTATATTATAACAATCCAAATATTTACTCTGATGGTTATATGGGACGTTTATTTGATTGGAACGGTAAAATAATTGGTAGAAGTGTACCAGATTTTATTTACGATTTGCATACACCTTTGAAAAAATCTATCCCTGGTAATCCTAATTCAAATCTTGAAAAAGATGATGGATATGGTAATTATAATCCAATTACATTAACTTTTGATCCTACTGCTGGGTTATATTATACACCACATGTAAATCTAGGTGTTTATCCCGGAGATGAAATTCAAGTAGCAATATTTAGAGGAGGAGGTAATAATTTTAAACCACATCTTCCTGATAATAATATTATTCCATACGTTTACCGAATATATCATCATTGTAATTTTACAGAGATTCTTCATGATACAATTGCTGATAAGAGTAAACTTATGATTCCAGGTGCAAAATATTTTACAAATACAATAGATACTAAAATTTATAGACAGGATGGAAATTCATATAAGGAACAAATACAAGTTGTTAGATATAAAGATGCGGCAAATTATTATCATCTTAATGAACCAGATACATCAACAGGAGGAGCACCTACAACTCAAGTTGATGTATACATAGATGATATTAATGGTAAAACATATCATGGAGAAAAAACACTCTCTACTAAATCAAATAATAAATACTATTATTTTAATACTGTTGTAGCTAAATATGAAAATGATAATTACAATGATAATGGTGGAGGTAAAGTTGCAGGAGTTCTAAATAATTACAATCCCGATGCATTAATTTATTACTATAAACCATTTTATATAAATAATAGTGATAAAGGAAATGAAATTACAAAATTATTTGATCAAATTATTAATGAAAAACCTCTTATGGGACCAGGAAATGCTGAAGTTACAACAAATTTTGGAGATTCTATGAATGATAAGTTCGATATTGATTTATCAAACCCTAAATTATTTGCAAGATTTACTAATTTAGCTACAAGAAAGAAACTGATAGATAAGGATGATTCTACTTTTCCTTCCACATATAGAGGAATATTGGTTGATTTAATTAAAAGTACATTAAAAATTGATGAAGGAAAAAAAGAAGATTTTTATGAAATGATTTATTGGTTAATGGGAATGAATAAATTACCAGATGATGAAATTCTAGATTCAAATAATGAATACACCTATTATTCTAATAATGATTATACCTTTACTAAAATTGGAGAGTCATATTCCTTAGAACATAGTGGATATAAAAAAATGGAAGAACTATTAGCAACAGGTCCAGAAATGTTGAATAATGATGTTTGGAATAATTGGAATACAGATTTACAAGATCAAAGTATATATCTTTATAATCAAACAGATGATACTAATCATATTACAACTTTAGAAAAACTAAAAGAAGTTATTCAGGATGAATTTGACATCAAAGATAAAGAAATATTACTTCATCAAAGAGAAGGCGAAGAAGATTCATTAGATATGATACTAAATTTAATTCCAATTGGCTTTAATAGATTTTATTCTAAACGAAAAGAAGGTGCAGCTCCTCTGCCAGTGCCAGGTCAATATACATATCTAAATAATCAAACTAAAACACCAGCATCACCCCCAATAACATTTGCATATGATAATCTTGATAATGTTATAACAGATCTTACTTACAGATTATTTAGACATCATAATACAAAATCAGTATACTATATGGAAGGTGTACCAGCAGGTAGTGAAATCACTATTAAAAACAGTGATTCAAGATTTAAACCAAACTTAGATGCTGATGAGAAGAAATCTTTAATCAGTTTAGATCAACATAATAAGTTTAGTAATCGTGATATTTGGAATATAGATTATTTTAGAAAAGATAGATTACCATATCCAAATACTCGTGATTATGGTGCTTATGATGAAACTGAATATGGAGGACCAAGTCAACGTATTGATTCTTTTACAGCACCAAATAGTGATAATTATAGTGGTGGTTTCAATTCAATGTATAATATTATGGCTAATATTGTTTCAAATGGTGTATCTAAGCATTTAGATGAAACTCTTAAGAAAAATACAATGAAGAAATTAGATGATGAACTTGTAAAATTAGATGCAGAATTAGGTATAGTCACTAGAGTTAAATTAATTGGAGAAGAAAATAGAGTATTATTAGAACAAATTGATAAAGTCCATAATGATCCATCTTATGAAAGTGAAACAAACTTAAAACTGACAATTGAAGTTTATTTAAATCAACTTGATAAAACTTCTAAATTATTACAAGATTTAATGTGGCATGCATCAACATTTAATATTTTAGTAGATAGAGCTTTCAAAGATGATGTTTTTGGTATTTGGAAAAATGAAGCAAGATACTGTTTTGATAAGTTAATATTTGAATTTTTTGATGAATCTTTAGAAAAATTAATATTATTTAATAATAGTACTAGAGGAGATACAGAAGGTCTAAAACAAAGAGCCAACCTATTAAATTTAGAAATTGATGTAAAACAAAGACTAGCTTTAACAGCAATTTTGGATCAATATAAGTACATATTTGAAATTATTCACAATTTATTTTCCGAAATTAAAAAATCATGTTGTAGAGGTTATCAAGATGAAGCATTCTTTAAAAATTATACTGAATTACATCATATGATTGAATATCAAAAAAGTAAATTAGATGGAGCTTCTGAATATCCTAAAGAACCTGCTGATCCTTTAGATGAAGGTCAAGGGGATACTAAATTATTTAATAACTTCAAAAAATACGAAAGAAGAATTTTAGAAAAAGAAAATTTCTTATTTGAAATTGATGTTAGTAAAGATGCATACAATAAAAAAATATTTATGAAAATGAGTGAATTAAAGGACTATATTGATATAGATGTTAGGGATATTACTGTTATAGATAATGATGATACAGAGATCACTCAACCTACACTACCAAACCTACTTAACATAGACGATTTTGAAGATTTAAAAACTGATCCATCTTATAATATTGCTAAAATTAGTTTTACCGCTAATATTAAAGATAAATCTGAAGGTAAATCATTATTTGGTTTAGATCCTAGTACTGATGGTGTTGATCTTCAAGATTATACCTTTACATTTAAGAATATAGCTGGTTCTGAAGATTTTGAAAGTAAATATTCAATCTTTAGCATAGAAAATATCCAATTTAAAAGTGGTTTCAATTACTTTTTATTACTTCCAATTGTTCAAAACTTGTTATTATTATTCTTAAGTGTTGGTGAAACCAAATTTAGAATGTATGCTTTAATTAATGATTTTGAATTATTGACAAAAAAATTAGGAGAAGATGGTTCTAAACCATCATCTAGTGATGGAAAACGTTCAACATTAATGAATGAGGGAGTTGACGATGATTATTTGCTTACTTATGCAGATGTAGATGAATATTTAGAAGATAGATTTATACTAAGAAATCCTTTAAAGAAAAAAACAGATGGTCATGATGTAAACAATGTGAGAATTGGAAAAAAAATATATGGTTTTGAGGTTGACGAGACTGATCCTAATTTTATATTTAATTTTAATGTTCAAGAAGATGCAGTTGAATCACTAAATAGCTTATTAGGATATAGTGACTATAAAGTATTCCAAAAGAAAGGCATATTAAAAGAAGATAAATCTATATTACGAATAAATAGAAGTGTATGTAAAGAGATGGTATTAAAACATAATAAAAATCTTTTATCAGACAAGGAAATAACTCGTTTAGACGAGCTAGGTGATTTAAATACAAGGGTAATTGAAGATACTGATGGTAACTCAATACCAACTTCTAATATGGATACGATCACAGTTATTGGTGGAAGTAAAAAAATAACTGATAAATATAGAATTACATATAATGATGGTACTGCTGCTAAAGATATTTACAATGCATATAATTTAAGTGAAAATCCACCAGATGCAAAAGTAGATCAAGTATTTGATGCACAAGATGATAAAGATAATGAATTTATTAAATTCAGTGGTGTTTATGATGAAGAAAGTCCTGAACAATTAGCACAACAAATGTTGTTAATTACTAAATTACAATTAGGAACTGGTGTAAAAATTGTAACTCAGGGTTATAGTGGTACAGGTAAAACATTCACATTATTTGGTGCTGGTAATAAACCAGGTTTAGTACAATCAGTTATTAATGGATTAGATGGTGGTGATGTATATTTACGTATTTATGAAATGTATGGATATGCTTTACCATATGAATTTTATTTCCAAACAGATCCATTATTCTTCATATATAACCACAGATTTGATGCTAATCTAAGTTATGATACTCATCAAACTATTTTTAAACAAGCTGAAAGAAAAGATTTTATTGATGGGTTTAGTCGTGGCGATGATACAACTCCAGATCCCACGTATACAAAAGTTCCTGTAGATAACTTAAAAGATTTAGCAAAATTACTAGAATCAATAGAAGATAGAAGAATAGAAGGATTTGAAAATCCTGATAGTATAACAAGAAAAACCATTAAAATTACTAAAAATAACCCTACAAGTTCTCGTTCAATTCTATTTATTGACTTTAAAATGAAAGTTAAAGGTATTTGGGTACCTATGGTTTTAGTTGATATGCCTGGTAGAGAAAATATCGAATTATCATATAAACATTCAATTACTAAACCTACAGGTGTATTATCAGTACCAGATAATTTTGATAAACTAATTAGGATGTTGTTTTGGAATCCACTTGCTTTCATTTACTTCCCCAGTGTTAGAAAAGTTATATGTGATGCAATTATTGCTTTAGACGATGATACATACAATAAATTTATAAAATTATACTTTAAAGAAGTTAAAGAATTATATACTACAATTAGTAGTGTATTTAATCCATATAAGCCAGAAGAAGATATGAATGCATATGTATTATCATTACATAACATTGGAATTGATAATACTAACATAAATATTTATAATCTTAATCTTGATATTAAAAATCCAAAATCTAATTTAGATTTACTTATTTCAACAAATTTAAGTTCAACTGACATTTCATCAATGAAAGCTAACTTAAGTAAATCAGTAAATAACTCCTATTATTTTGAAAATAGTCAATTTACAGGATTTGATTTAAAGGCTTTTTTTAATGGTAAATTTAATATAGCAATGCCAATCGCATGGTATGTTATTATATTTTCTAGTTTATTAAAAGTTCCTGATTATGAAAATAAATTTGATGTAATTTTTAAAATTATAGAAACTTCAGCTAATAACTTAGGAATTACAATTAATCAAGAAAGTAATGATGATGGAGATGAAGAACTATATGATACAATCATGAAGTCATATGAAGGCATATTTATAAATGAAAATATAAATGGTATTATGTTTAATTTACTAAAAGAACATCCTAATTTTCCAGATAATAAATTTGGATTAAATAAATTATATAGTACTGATTCTAGTACAAATGCAATGTTTAAACAACATGACTTACTTAAAATTGATACCGATCCAAATGGTTTATTAGCTAAATGGATAAAACAAGAATTAGATTCTGCATTTGAATCAGGTTATGATACTGCTAGTAAGAATAGAATAGTAGAAATTATTACTACTTCTAATGATTTTTTCGATAAATTTCATATTGATTACAGTTCAAATAAAATATTTTATCTAAGAAATGATGGAAATATACCATCTAAAAAAATACCAATGATTGGTAGTATTTTAAGTAAATATTTAACACCACCTAGTAATAAGAAATATGCACATTGTTCTGATTTTACTTTCCTAATCGTTATTGCAAATTATTTAGGATATCAAAAATGTAATGAACAAATAAGATTACTAGGAGATATGAAGAAATTTATTGAAACAGCTCAAGAAAAAGCTGACCCTAATATCGTCAAATGAAGTGTCGGACCAGGTAGTACATTAAGTAATACAGGGACAGTATTATCTGGGAATCCACTAAATTCATCAGTCCCATATGTTCCATTTTGGGAACAACCAGCTAATTTAGTTCTTAAAAATAAAATTTTAGCTAATGTAAAAACTGTATCAAATTCATATTTTACTACTACAAACAATTCAGTTGATTTAAGGTGCTATGCAGATGATTTAAGAGATAAAATATTTAAAAATCATACTAGACAAGAAGATTCAACTGAGTTATTGACATCTGATAAAGGTATTTTACATTTATTAATTCCAAATAATAAAATTAATGAAAATTATGATCCAAAATTTTTTGAACCTGGTGAAATAATATCTCCTCAAGATTACTTAAATGAACTTATAAATAATCAAACAAAAGATAAAAAATTAGATTTACTAACATATTTATTTGGACATATACCTAAAGAAATAAAAATTTGTAAATCAGCTGGACATGTAAATTTCAATAAAAAAACATCAGAAAAATATACAACACCTCAAAACATGTATCAAATAAACTTACAAGAAGTTTATTCAAAAAATGAAAGAGTAAATTCATTACAGGTATTATTTAATAGATATTTTGTTAATTATAAAGAAACAATTGATTTTGGCGGTTGTAGTGATACAGAAGTAAATAAAGATCATATACAAATTGGAAGATATGTTTTAATTAATATTGTTAATTATGATTTTATTACAAAAAAAAAAATAAATTATAAAATTACACCTACTAATAAACAAGATATGATTGATGATACTTTTAAACTAATAATTAATGGTAAAAATTATTATTTGAGATCAATAGTATGTCATCAAGGTACAAATTTAAATGCAGGGCATTATGTAGCTTACAAAAATACAAATTTAGACTTATCAACAGATGTTGAAAATGGATGGTATTATGCAAGTGATTCTACTACAAGAGAAGCTACATCTGATGAAATATATAATTATATCACAAATGCAGATTCATGGAAAATGAATACACCAGTAATTTTAATGTATGAATTAGATCAAAATAATGTAAGTGTCACTGAAACTGTACAACCAGAAAGAAAAGCTTGGTTTGATACAAAAAATTGGAAAAATCAAGGATTGAAAAAGGTAGGTAATAAAATTACTGGCTTTATAAATTCACAAAATGGATGTTTCTTTAATTCAGTTATGCAAATTATATTTTCAAATAGACATCTCATAAAATTAATTTTAGACATATAATTTAAATAAATTACTATTAACTTATTTAAATTGCATAATATAGCTCACCCACACAACAATTATAATCATTTAATAACTTATCAGATATATCCCCATGTTCTAACTTTCTAATTTCAATAACTTCAAAGTTAATATATTCTGCATAAATTCTATTAAATTTTTTATATACTGACTCGTGAATAAATAAAGTCTTGACCATGCTCTGTTCTGTATATTTCTTTGTTTCATTACCTCCAAAAAAAATCTTATCCTCATATTTTGGATTTGTAATATTATTTAACAATTCATCTAATTTCTTCTGATTTACTCTAATAATTATTTTTTCTATTTCATCTACTATCTCTTCTGGACTTAGCCTTTTATTAAAATTAGGTTTATCACAAACTAAACCTTTCAATAATGTAGAATTTCCATGCACTAAATCAAATTTACCTACATAATCTAACAATTCTGATTGATTATTTACCGTTTCTGAATTTAACTTTTTTAATTTTGTACTATTCATATCAAAAAATATTATCTTTTTCTTATCAATTTCAGCTACTTTATAAAAATCAAAATCTTATCAATATAATTAATATTATATCTATCACTAAACTCATAAAATAAACTTTTAATATTATATTCTCTTAAAATACTCACTTGTTTTTTACTTAATTCTACATCGTATGTATTAGGTCCTACAAGGTAAATATAATTTATCCTTTCTGGAGCATTACTCTCGATAAAACATAAAAAGTCGTATAACCTATCATTTATTAACTTTTTTTTAAAAGTATCCTTAATTTTTTTAACATTTTCTATCTGTTTTTTTAAAAAAGAAATAAATTCATCTTTAGTGTAATCATAAATAATAATGGTTAATACAGTATCCTGTTTATCACGAACTTTCCTTAATTTAAGTATTTCTTCCATTTTTAATTTAATAAATAAATATTTTTTTAAGTTATTAATAAATTACTAACTCATCTTCAAATTTACGAATTACGTGTTTAGGAACTCGATTTGTATGTAAATTCATTGATTTGGTAATCTTCACATTATAAGTATCATCTTCATTTACTTTTGTAATAAAACCTAACATTCCAGTCCAAGGACTTGATGTAGTTTCAACAACTTCCCCTACCCTTGGTTTAGTCAATCTTGAAACCGTATACCTAAATTGAGAATCATCTATATTCTCATTAATATAATTAAATACATCATTTTGGTTAATTCTATTTTCAAAAAATAAGCTTAGTAATACTGTAAATAGTAAAATAAATCCTGCTGTGTAAAATGCTCCATATTCATAATTAAAATCCATTTTTTTGTAATATTATTACTTTATATTTATAAAAATTAAGAAATCAATTTTTTATGTTTTATACATGATATTATTTTATTAGTTTCATTATGTTAAAATATCAAAATAAAGATATAATTGAAGTGGGTATCGATGAATGTGCTAGAGGTGTATTATTTGGACGTATATATTCAGCAGCTGTAATTTATCCATTAGATAAAGTACCGACTAATATAGAAAATATGATTAATGATTCCAAAAAATTATCTGCTAAAAAAAGAGAATTAATTTATAATGAATTAATTAAACATGTTAAATACAATGTAGCATTTATTGATAATGACGAGATTGATAAAGAAGGTATTCAGCCATCTAATTACAAGGCTTTTCATAATGCTATATCTGGATTACAAATAAAACCAGATAAAATTCTTGTAGATGGTAGATGTTTTAAAGAATATTATTATGATGATGAATTAATAAATTATGAATGTATTATAAAAGGTGATTGTAAGTTTCTAAGTATAGCATCTGCTTCTATTATTGCTAAAGTAGAACATGATAAATATATTAGGGATCTAGTAAAAGAGAATCCTGATTTAGAAAAATACGATTTATTAAATAATATGGGCTATGGAACTAAAAATCATATTAATGCTATACAAAAATATGGTTATACTAAATATCATAGATTAACCTATAAAATTAAATCACTTAATTAATTCATATAAAAATATATGAAAATTAGTAATATTACTATAAAAATTATTATATTTTTAAATCCTGATCCCGAACCTTCTTGAGATTCAGTTTTAGCTTCTTCAACAGGATCTTTATTTTTAGGTAATGATCTTCTCCCAGTAGGTTTAGTTGGAGGAGGTGGTAATGCAATTGATTTTGAATCTTTTAATTTTTTGTCTGGTACTATTTCTTTAGGTTTAATTTCTATATCATCTGCATTAATAGTACTTACAACATTATCAATAGTTTTTGGACCTCCTCTTAAATTTAATTTTTCACCTGCTATTTTCTTCTTACTAGAAAGTTCTTCATCAGTAAAATATGAAGGCAAGTCGTCATTTTTTTTACTTTTACCAGGAATAATTGATACATTTGGATCTAATTCTACAGTTGTTGATGTAAATTCAGATGATTGAGTTAGTTTAGTTTCATTACTTTCTTCTATTTTTATCTTTTCTTGATATTCTTTAGTACTAGTAATACTATGAGTTTTAGATTGGACAAATGTTGGCATTGTTGTTGGTTCAACATCCCAATTTATTGCTTTTGCACATTTCTCCCCACCATCACTACATCCAAAAGGATCTGAACCCTTTGAACAATCACACATATTAGAATCTATAAATGCCTGTTTTGCTTTACCAGAACCTTTTTTACCATACCAATAACATGGATTATTACACATTTTATCTGCTGTTTCTTTTGACATTTTAGTTGGATCACAAGAACCACTATATAATTTCCAAACACCTGTTGATCCCCATCCTGTACTTACCATTACAGAATTTATATTATATTTATAGCCACTAATATCAGTTTGCATAAATTCTTTATCATCTAATGTATGACCTCTACCTACTTTTAATTTATTATCTTTCCAAGATATCCAAAATTTTTCTGGTTTTTGTGCAAATTGATAAAATGCAGATCTTGGAATTAATTCCCATGAGTTAGAACTTGGGCGCATCCAATATACTTGCATAACTGCATAACCACCCCATTCATACCATTCTGTTAAAAATTCATAAGTTTTACCGGCATCAAAATTTACATTACCACTCTGATGCCATGTTGGTGCTTGTGGTCTCCAAGTATTAATTATATATTGATCTGAAATTTTTAATCTAAAACCATCATCAGTTCTTATTCTGAATTTATAATTACCAGATTCTGGCATTTTAATATATCCTTTAATCTTTAATCCAACATAATCACTTTTTCCAGAATTTAATACTCTACCTGATGCCCACCAATAATTTAATTCTTCATGTCTGACTTCTGTTTTGAATGGATTAGCTTCAAATGTTCCATTACTTCTTGTTACATTATAATATTCATATTTTAATCCAGGGACTAAATCTTCTCCAAAAATTACATCATTATATGTTACTAAATTTGGTCCTTGATTTGAAGGTCTAATAACTGAACTATTATTACCCCATCCTCCAAGTACTACTTCATAATGTGTACTATTATGTGATGCATTTTCTCCTAAAGCAATATGAGCATCATTTGTTGCATTTATTTCAAGTAATATATGATCTAATGAGGATATATCTCCTCCTATTTGTTGATAACTATAAGAATTTGGAGTAGATTTAATACAACTTGAAGGTAAAGTGTTAGAATCAGATAAGTACCAAATGGCATTGTGTCTTGATCCACCTTCATCTGAAAAATCTGTACCACATGCTTGATTTCCTTTCATACAATTATAAATCCTTCCTGACCATAAATATTTATTTTCATCTTGATTTCTATCTTTTACATAATGCCATAAAGTTTCACCAGGAATTGGATCAGCTGAAATATCTGTAATTTTTGTACTTGCTTCTTCAGTATATGTGCTTCCATCGTCATTTATTATTTTTGTTACATCCTTAGTATGATCAGCAGCAAATAATTTAATTTTTTCTTCTGATAATTGCATATTAAAAACTGCGGTATTTTTTATTTGACCATATAATTTGGTATGAAATCCTGCTCCACCTATTGTTAATGGTTGGTCATCAGTATAAGCTAAACCTGTAGTATTATTTTTTCCGGCAGATTTTCCATTAATAAACATTTCTATATGACCACCTGATCTGAATGTCATTGCCATATGTGTCCATTCTCCTAATTTAATTACCGGACCTGGCCAAACATGAGGATTTGATCCTCCATATGTTTGTGCTAAACTTGTACCATTTGGGTGTATCCATAAACCATAATTTCTATAAGTCCACCAACCTTTTCCAATTACTCTAACCCAATCAGGAGATCTTTTATTTTGATATACCCATGCCATTACTGTAAATTCACTTGGTAACTTTAATTTTTCTGATGATGATGCTGTCATATTAGTATTATTAAAAGAATATTCTTTTGGATTAGCATATACAAATATTGAAGGTTTATTACTAGCAGTAGTAGCTGGTTTAGGATTTTCTAATTCTTGAACTGTTTTTGTATCGTCTCCTTTTAATGGCATATAATCAGGGGTTTGATATAAAGAAACCCATTTATTTTTTTCATATTCAATACTATATCTGAATTTTTTTACTGCAGAATTTCTATTAATTGCATTCCATTGATATGGAACATAACCTTTGATACCACAATCTCTAGGAAAGCCAACTGTTGGATCATCATAATTACAAAATGCCCATCTTGCATCTCCAGTAGAAGAAATTGTTTTCATGTCACTTTCTTTAATAATATATTGATAACTTGCAAAAACTTCAAGATCCCATCTAGGTTTATCACTTGCCGTCTTGTCGAATCCTTTACTAACTAATGATTTATCCCAACCACCATTTCTTCCACTATCTCTTCCACCTGCAATAAATACATATATATGATCTCCAACCTTTCCATTTTTTAAAATTAATTTAATTTTTGTTCCTTTATTGATAGCTTTATGTCTTGATGGCTTTAGTAAGATTTTATTTGGCTTTTCATTCAGAAAACTTTGAGCATTACTAAATTTATAACTTCTATCTCCCCAAACTAACTGACCATTTAAATCATTAATTGGTATTTCTTCATAATTTAATCCTTCACTTTCTACTTCTCCATCTACTCCTTGTAGCACAATAGCATGAACAAACTGTGATGTTTCTGTAGCAGGGAATTCAATAATAGCTTGTTTTTCCTCTTCTCCATTTAAACCTGCGGCATCTGCATATGAACTATACAATTCGAAATCTTGATTTAAAACATTTCCTTTACTAAACCAGTTATTCAAAAATAAATCTCTTACATCTGGTTTTGAATTATCTTCTAATTTATGATTATAAATCATTTTCCAATTACCTGTTGGTAAACCGTAATTATTTGCCCCAGCTGAATTACCACTACCAACATAATATCTCCATTTACCTGTACTTCTTGTATATACATAGTCAGCATTCCAATATCCTTTATATCCATTTTTATGTTGGTACATATAATAACCTCTACAGGAAATATCATTCATTGAGCTATTATTATAATCTTTACTATTTGCCCATAAATTATATAATTCATACAATGTATATGTTCCTCCCCATCCGTCTTTATAATTTTGTTTTAATTGATTTAATGCATTACTACTTGCCATAGTTTCATCATTTTTATCAATTAATTTATCAAAACTTGTTAATCTCTTATAATAAATTGTTTGATAATCTCCCGCACAATCTTGACAATCTCTTCTAATAATACCAGTTGATGACTTTTTAAAATATTCCTCCCATTTATCATTAGTTTCATCTACCTTTTTTGCTGCTGATTTTGAATATAATTTAAATGAATTAATTCTATCATTCCAACCGTGTGATACCAAACAATTAATTGTTATTGGACCAGAGTAATCTTTAGTAGCACCTGTAAAATATTCACCACTCCAAACTGTCAATTTTAAATCTGATCCCATTTTTATAGAAGAAATACCCCCTGTCATTCCTAATCTATTA
>JACKZZ010022202.1_pt1 | contig 15018 bp, 9 predicted proteins | sample 8027871 | NCBI WGS metagenome assembly JACKZZ01 (sample SAMN15724774, study PRJNA655200) | protist metagenome | isolation source: fluorescence activated cell sorting (FACS) single amplified genomes of... | place: USA: West Boothbay Harbor, Gulf of Maine | collected 2000-07-19
CAAGAATTTTGTGGCAAAATCCACTAGGAAAAGACCAGAGAGTCACAAGAAAATCAAAATTACGAAGCGACAACACCACCAATGCTTTGGTATTTTTTGCTGGCGATTAGCTTGTGTTGGTGCGGGACCGATGCCGCGTCTATGGATATACATTCTGTTACCGCGCGACGTGCTATTGATTACTTTGGTAGCGTGCCCAAACATGCTGAACTCTCTGAATTAATAAAAGCTAGCCCACATGCCATCTTGGGTGGGGCAGACTTTCCGGACTTTTTGTACGCGTGCGGAAAATACGCCGACCACAAGGATGCAGGTGAAGTCGCGCACTGGCCCCGTTTCCAAGCCGCGGCTGCGAACTACATACGATCTCTTCCTGATTTTCATAATGGAAACACGTCCAAGTGGACCTCGCTTACAAAAAATATTACAACGTTTTTTTTTGGCGTTACTGTTCACTACGTCGTCGACGAATTATGGGAAGGACTGACTCCTCAGCTCGAGCACCAAGGGATGATTGAATTGGTGGACGGTCTGAATCTTGGGATGGAAGGGAAAGGCGATTTGAATGAAACAGTTGGTAATATAGTCGCAGATTTTTATGCCTCGTGGATCCTACCGCAAAGCAACATTGAGCCATGGGATCGTTTCTTTCCCGTTGAAGCGGTTGTGGACATTTACCATGCGACACCAGAACAAGGTTACGGCCCAGGAAATGGCAACTTTACGAATGTGACGGCTTTCGCGTTGAAAGAATGCAAAGTAATATTTGATTTGGGTTTGTGGGCAATTAAAGAATTCGGTGCACTGCTCTTTCCATACTTTGCTCAAAGAAATCATCAAGTTCCTTTCATTGCCGAACACGTGTTCGACCAACCCCTGAGCGGGATCGAAGACATGGCTGCAATGACAACATTTGCATGGGGTCGCTTTGCAGAGTGGCTAACTGACGGGCCGCCACCGTTCGATCACGTTTCGCCGCAATCGTCACAAGCAAAAAGTGCTTCGGACGAAGACGATAGAGAGGCATACGCTTTATTTTCGTCATTGAAACCATTTTCCCACCATGTTCCTCTTCTAAAGACGATACCCGCTGGGGCAGTCCAGTCGTACTTCAAGATCTTGGAGCTGGACTCGCCAATTCAATACCATGGTCCCGTCGAACATCAAGCGGCATTAACCGATTTGCTACAAGCATGTGTGCAACATTGGACTGGAAAAGTTGTCGAGATTGCGAAGGAAGTACCCGATAGAAAAGAGCGAGAAAACGACCAGGAAGATGGCGCTGGCGATAATACAATTATCGTTGAAGGTACTAACGCTGCATCTTACACTGGAAGTGCAATGGCAGGGGGTGATTTTGATGGAGATGGGTCCCCCGATGTTGCCGTTTCGGCTTGGGGGAGTAGCGGTGGTGGTACACACAGCCAACGGGGTGCTGTGCGGTGTGTTTACAATGGCACCAACGGAACAGATCACGGTGGTACGGTACGATCGATCGAAGGCGACAATTACCGTGGTCGTTTTGGGTTTGCCATGGTTACTCTTGATTTCAATATGGACGGGGTGGATGATCTTGCTGTTTCTGCTCCCGGATACAGTGGCTTTGAGCCATCTTTTGCGAACAAAAACGGAACGTCGCCATATCCACCTCAAGACGACGGTCCTACATTTCATTTGTATGGCAAAGTCTATGTTTTACTAGGGAAAAGGGGGGTTGGTCTTCCCTCTTCGTTAGATGATGCAGACGATTTGATCGTTCTGTCGACTAAGAAAATGCTGCGTGGATTGGGGCAGCATTTATTTGTTGGCGATATCGTAAGTATTTTTTTCTCCTTTCCAACGCAGTTTCAACAAAGGCTAACCCATCATTTTTCACATTCCTCCTATTACTCCAAACCACAGGATCTAGATGGCCATGACGATTTAATGATGGGGTGTCCATTAGACAGAAATAATAGCGGGAGTTTGATTGGTGTGGTCTCCTCCAAAACTCGCGAAGGGGGCAATTTCTTAGATGTGGACGTGCCGGGCGTTGCCGAATTTATCTTATCTGTACCTTCCGCAGACACAAGTTTTTCCTGGTTTGGCCATGCCGCTCTAACACAGGGAAATATTCTGTTGGTTGGTGCGCCATATCATAAGACACCAGGGACAAGCAATGTGAGGGGTGCGGTGCACGCGTACTGGCTCAATAGATCGACCCACGAAACTAGCAACAACGCGCCATTGCATTATGCATCTATTTCAGGTGCGGAACATTTAGAACAATTTGGGCATGGTCTACATCAAGTGGGGGATGGGAACGACACTGTGGTCGCCGTTTCGTCTCCTTGCGCTGGGTATCACATTTCACCCGGCTGTGCTGGACGAGTGACCTTGTGGAAACAGAAATCTTTAGGGTCTCTTTTTAATGCGTCGGTGGTGAACATTCCGGCCCAAGCAATCATACATGGCACGAGCCCTTTTGCGAGATTTGGAACGAGCATGGCATCTTCAAACGCGATGTTGGTCGTGGGCGCACCATTTTATACCGCGAACGAATTTGTTATGGATGGGCGCGAAAAAGGGATAGTATTCGGTTTTGACAGAATTCTTTCTGCGTCAGGGAATTTAACGTCTAATCAAGCGACGTGGTCTCTTGCAGGAAAGCGACCGCGTGCACGATTTGGCAGTGTTGTGTCTTGCGAAAAGGACAACAACGACCGTGTGTTTGTCGGTTCTCCTCTTGCAATTGTGAACGGCATGGAACGCGCTGGTGTGCTAGAGATGTGTCCGCCTTACAGTATATCGAAAATAATCAATTGAAATATTTTTACTTCTCTTACGCTACAAATTGCTTTTTTATTATGTCAATAATATTAGAATGTCTAAATCTACGATTTCAAATAGCCAGACTTTACAAGACTACCGACTTTCGCTTCTCTTTGTGCCGAAATAACGGGTTCGATGTGGCCCCATCGTCGAAGCGGCCTGGTACTGGTGTACTCGTGCCGTCGCGATGTCCACTCCTACTATCGTCGCTATCGCTTGACGCGTCATGCTCATCACCATATTTCTCCATTTCGACTGTGGGCGTTCTTCTCTGCTCATGGCTTTTCTTCGATCTATATTTTAACAGCTCCAAACCGCCTTTCAACAGCAGAAGACCACCAATAACACCACCAAGCACGGCGAAAATTACAACAACGGTATTATTTGGCTTGACAGATAGAGGGGGATCTTTTCGTGCAACTGATGCTGGAGACGGTGACGCACCGGGCGACACGTTCAAAGGATCAGGTTCGCCGGTCGTCGTTATTTCGACTGTTGCGGTGTTTCCCCCAGGTGTGTTTGCGAGAACACCCTTCTTGATGTCGGAAATGATACCGCTAATAACATCGCTGGCTTTCAGTTTCGAACTGATGAATTGGACGCCTGTGTTCCTGTCTGCCCCATTCCCTACTACTACCTTGAAGACTACGCGAACGGTGTCGGAGCTGACCAGCCTTCGTCGTCGACTCGAGACGTCCTCTGCAGAGATAATAATTACATCGTTTGCGTTTACGTTGATGTTTTCTGCTATTATTTTCGCCAATTCATTTTTGTGTGCCGCCAGCACTGACCACGATATTCCCTTAACGACCAAAGAGAATTGAACAAACACTTTCATCGCGCCACACACACACACGTCGTTGCCGTTGCAGCTTCCAGTGTTTGTATTCTTAACATGGAAGAAGAGCGATTTGCTCCCTTCTGCGTAGCACCCCGTTGGATCATCGTTGGAGGCCTCGTTTTGGTCGTCTTTTGCGGTCATGCCAAGACTCAGTTGGTCACCCGCAGTTTGACAAGCAGCAAGTGAAGACAGGGGGTATTTGCATTGTCCGAAAGATTGACGGTATACGTCCGTCAAATTTCTACTCCCACAATCGGTGCAATCGCTACCGTATGCACACTCTGCATATTCAGCCCCTATGCCACCATCGTCGCATCTGTTATCCTTTTTAGACGCACACTCGTTTGTGCACAGTTCACGTTTTGATGCGGGACTAGAAGTGCTGGTAAAGTTGTACGTGATGGCATCGTCAGTATCTTCCATCGTTGCACACTGCCCAATCGTGCAGTAACATTTATTTTTGTATCCCCCTCGATGGTAGACGAGAATATTCTTATAGTTCTTTTCAATGCATTTATTGTAACACCTCTTGAACTGAGTGGTATCACTGTAACCGCTCAATTTTGTGGGTTGGTCGCCGTCTTCTGGATAACCATAGTTATCTTTACAGTAGCCATTAAACTGCCTTTTGAATCCTGAAGGGATGTGCGTAAAATTGTATGTTTTGGCGGAGGCAACATCCTTCATAGTCGCACATTCGGGGACAGTGCAGTAACATTTGTTTTTATATTCGCCAGTGTGGTAAACAACAATGTAACTATTGTTCTTCTGGACACACTTATCGTAGCACTTTTTTAAATCTGTTTTATTTGTGTAATCACTCAATGCCATACCATCGCCATTGTCTTCGGGATAGTAATATTCATTTTCGCAGTAACCATTGAATTGAAATGTAAACACAGATTCTGAAACCACGTGGTGAGCCGCCGCCGTCAGCATCAGTAGTAAGACCACAAAATGGGCATGGGCAGTATGATACCGTATCATCGTTCTGAATGTTTGAAAGAACAGCAATCAATTGCAACACTTACCTGATGGCAGAATTGTGGAGATTTTCGTTTCTTTGGGTCCATTCTAGAGATTTTTATGAACAACAATTATTCTTTCTTTCGTTTTGTTGTCCTCTTTTTTATATAAAAAAGGAAAATGACGAGCGAGGGGACGAGGGACGAGAAGAAAAGAAAAGAAAAGAAGAGGGGAGGAGAAGAAAGAACGAAGAAGAAGAAAGAAAGAAGAAGAAGAAAGAAGAGGGTAGAACGTAGAACTATATAGTTATAGTGGTTATTGGTTATTATATAACTTATACTATACTCTTTACTCTTCTCTATAATATTTTACTCTCCTCTATTTTATATATACATACCCAAGAAATTAGAGTAAGTCGTAATCAGCAAATATATAAATTAATTGGAGTTTTTTAGATTCTTTCCTTTCTAGACAGGTGTAGTGCGAAAGCAGGTTCAACCAGTGGTAGAATCCCGAACCGACCCGCGTGTGTCAAAAACAACTTTAACTTCTGGTGATTTTTGTTTGAACAGCGGATTACTTGTCCCGGATTCTCCAGCGAACTTGCCAATCTTTCTCTTTTCCTTTGCTTTTGCATTGAATACAATTTCTATAGCACCTTGGGAAGCATCGTATACCGGCGGGGGCGACTCCGCTTCAGCTTTCAATGGCTTTGCCGAGCTCTGAAATATGCGTTTATTCACCTGATACATGACGAACACAAGCAACAACAACGCGACAGTAAGAATTCCAAGCGTCAAGGTCGAATAATCTGGCCCGGTGCGAGGGACGACAATCTTGAACTCTCCTGTCGTTTCTACTGTAATGTTCGTCGTGTTCCGCCCTTTGTGCACCATATTCTCCAGCTGCAAGGCTACACTGTCCGAAAATTGCTTCGATTTCAGCTTGGAAGTCACTCGCTCCATAGACTTTTTGTTTCTATTTGCTTCCAGTGCAATGGCAAAAACAACCTGAACTCGGTCGCTCTCGGCGGCCGTGGACACAATGGTCACCTTATTAAGGCCAATATTACTCGATATTATACCCTGCATGGCATCTAAGTTGGACGTGACGGTAGCATGCGCAATACCCCGGAAGAACAGGGAAAAGTGGGCAAATGTGTTTGACAAAGTTATTATTGGCAGCAGCAAGGCGCACAACAGAGTTGCCGCGGCGAATACAGTCCTCATTACAGCCAAAGAAACGTTAGACCTGACCTCGGGCCACGGATAATATGGCACGTCTTGGCGTCTTGGTTGCAAACAAGAGGGAAAGAAAATAAACAATTACACCCAACGCCCATTATATTCAGTGGCCTCCCCTTTTGTTTTCAGCAAAACAAATCAAATCTTGAATTAATTTCGTTTGATATATATTCATTTTATATAGATATAATAAACAATGTAACTAATGTGAATGAGACTAAAAAGGTTCGTCTTCTATGCGAGTTAGTGAGAGGGAGGAGGAGGAGAAGACAAACAGAAGAAGAAAGAAGAAGAACAACAACAAAGAAGAACAAAGAAGAAGACGAGAGAAAAAGAAAGGGAGGAGAAAAGAAAGAAGAAAGAAGAAGAAGAAAAGGAAGAAGATGAGAAAAAGTTTAGGATATTATTTTAAAATAAAAAATATAAATATAATCAATCTTCTGGGAGAGCACTTCTTCCTGCTGTGTGGTGTCTGGTGTCGGTGTGAGTGATGATGAGATGTGTCTTTTGTTGTTTTGTCCCTTCTTTGTCTCTTTGTCCCTTTTCTTTCTTTTTTTGTCGTCCGTTCTCTGTACTCTCTGTAGTATTTTTATTATAATTATATTATTTACATTTTTTTTCTTCTCTCCGAAAAGAATCGCTTTCATTGAAGAGTTAAAAAAAAAGCAGTTCGAAATCTCCTGTTAAAGAAATATCTAGATCGCCAACAACTCTCTTCTATCGTTCGTTTTTTCATTCCATCATTTGTTGGTACGTTCAATTCAATTTTATACACATATATTCATATAAACCATGCTGCAGAAGGCAAAACGAAAAACTATTAATTGATTGGACCATCAATTGCCTTCTGTTTGTATTGAAAAACGTACTACAACATTTTACCTGCTCAGGTCTCGTGGCGTTACATATTTTTGGCACAAACGAGACCGTCATTGCGGAACATAAAAAACCCTTTGAATTCTCTTTCTACACAGTGCAATCTACTAAGATTCCATCGTGCTGAACCGGGTGTTGCGAGTGGAGGTGGTGGTGGTTAAAAATGGCAGCCAGCGGGAAGCTTCTCCGAACCTTCCTTTTGTATGGCGTCGCAGACCGCTTTTAACATCGTGCCTGGGTCTTGGAGGTACACCCCATCAATAAGGACCCAGGGGGTCCCCAATTTCGATGTCCCAAGATTCGCGGTGAGCTTGGCATTCCGTGCTTCAATCGCTGCGCCTTTTTTGGAATACGTGCACCCGTCGACATCGGTCATGTTCAAACCATATCTTCTGCCGCACTCGTCGCGAGAGAGGCCTTCGCCTTCGTAGCAAACAATGAAATTTCCATGAACGGACGGGTTGGGATAAAGGTCTATCACACACCCCTCAAGCTTGTCCGCGTCGCACTCTTCCTTTCCATGTTGGCATAGGATAGGCGCCGAGAAACAGTCTGGCGATGGGTCCGGATTGGACGACCCGCAGTCTTTTACCCAGCAAATCATTCCGTTCTGCTTGTCGAAATTTGGGGTATAGCATTTTTTCGTGTTGTAATAAGCATTCCCCCAAGGAACGAATTGAAAATCAATCGCGTCCAGCACTCCTTCGGCATTTATGGTTTCGTTCAATGGTCCCGCAACAGTGTTTTGGCATTCTGGTCACTCTGCTTCCCCGTAAAAGGAAAGTTGAACCTTTGCAAACGTCTGCGATACAAACACCATTGCAAGCAGACTCTGTAAGAACACCTTCATGGTTTGTTCGTTTCGTTGACAATTTTATACAATAACACAAAATCTAGGGTCAATGAAACAATACTTCTGTGATTATCTCGATTGCTTGTCCCTTTTTTGTTCAAAACAAACGGTTATCCATGAAGTATTTTATTTGCAGTATAGAATCATGTAAACATTCCTTTAGAATTCAATTTTCAATTCTCAAAAGGATGATTGTTGACGAATAATAATAATAATAATAATTTAAATATTTATATTGATGATGATGGATGATTGTTGTGTTGACCGACCTGCCGGCCGCGCCAAGTCATCAAATACCCTACAACTACCTCTACTATATAATAATAAACAACAAAATAAGACTAAGGTATTTGATGAATATTTAAACAAGTAGGAAATTTTACTGTATTCGTTTAGTACTGTAGTGGTATATCCCAACCATTCAATTTCATTAATTAAAATCTCTAGAAAGAAAAAGAAAGAAAGAAAGAAAGAAGAAAAAAAAAAAGAAAAAGAAAAAAAGAAAAGGAGAAGAAGAAGAAAGAAGACGAAGATAGAAGAAGAGAAGAAAAAAAAAATAATAATTTATCTAATATACGTTTTATAAGAATCATCGATATAATTCGTTGCAAAACCAATATTTAGATATAAATATGAACGTAACATTTACAAAAAATAGACACGACACTTATAGCCGTTCATCAGTTTGTCCTGTCTCTCTCTGCCTTCAGTCTTCGGCCATGTTTTTCGGCGGCTTGCAGTTGAAAAGGCCGACTGGCAAGCGGGGTGGGGCGGGGGCGTCCCCGAAGAGGAAGCAATCGAAAGAGAAGAAACGGAAGCACAAGGTTAAGGGTAAGGGTAAGGTTACGGCCATCGCCAATGAAGAGGGAAAGGGGGCGGGGGATTTTTGGTCGGCACTAGAGTCGAAAGGCGGGGTCATGTCCCCGTACTCGATGCTCAAACAGCAAGGGCGTTTGAAGAAACAGGAAACGGTCCTTCGGCCCGTTCACTCACAACACCGGCAGGCCGCCCCACCGTCCAAACCGACGACGGCAGTGGCCGACACGCAAGGGGAAAACTTTTTTGATAGCCTGCGGCGACGCTTATCGCCTCGCGCGGGGAAGAAACACGGTGGCGCGGCCGAGGAAGAGCCCGCCCGACCAACCACACCCCCCGGTGCAACCCAACTTTCGCCGTACTCGATGTTAAAACGGTCGGGGCAAGTTCGCGACGCCGGCATGCCAGCCGAAGCGTTGGCCCATGGGTTCCGGTTGGGAAAACTAAGCCCAGAGATGGAAAAAAAGCTGAAGCCGTCGTTGGTGGAGACGACCGACTCCGCCATGTCGCCGAAAATGGATCCGGGGGAGATAATGGACGCCATTAACAGCGAACTAGAGCAGCGCCTGGGCAAGGGCGAAGAAAGCAAGCCTCGGACGGACCTACCAAAGGCCACCGGCGCCGCGGCCGAGGCGCAGGCGAAAGCACCATCGGCCGCCGCGGTGCTGCGCTCCAACCCGCCCCCCAAAATCATCTTGGCGAAGGACCCCTACGCCAACATCAAATCGCTAAGGGCTGAGCAAACGGTTGTTGAGCCTGTACATATAAAACCAAAAAGCATGGAAGAAATAGAAGCAGAATGCAAGGCCTTGATAGATTTTGAAAACATGGACGATGAGACGTTGGAAGAAAAGCTGATACGGGCGACGGCAATAGTTAATAGGATCACGCAGCAACGCGAAAAGTCGATCGAAAAGTTCAAACAAATTCAGAAGGAACGGAAGAAAATGGAAGCTGACTTTGCCGAACAGGTCGGGAGTGACCAGGCAATGGTGGCGGAGGCGAAGCAGATGACATTTCGGGTTCAGCGAGCCGCGTTTAAAGTCCAGGAACTGATTAAACAGCAGAAGGAGATAAAAGCCAAAATGGACGCTTTGCGGGCGGAAAACGCCAAGCTTCGCAAAAGAGCGAAGGATGCGGGGGCAAGAAGGGACGAAGAAAAAAACCAACAGAAAGAAATGGAGTTGCAAAAGACTCAGCGCGTCGCTATGCAAACCGAACAAATGATGAAGAGTATGGATATTGATTTCCAGGACTCTAGCCGGGACGAGCTCATAGGGTACATTAAGCATATCCACGGGGTGTACAAGCAGGCCAAGGAGGACGCCGCAAGGACGAACGGGGCCCTGCGGCGCGCTCGTGAATCGTGCGAACGGTTTATGGACACGAAAATAACTGAACTCCTTTCAAACCCGGAGACTACCCAGGACGCGGGGCAGAAGATTCTACTGGCGGTCCGGCAGAGACTGAAGGACGTAGAGGACGATTCGCGAGAACTCGGCAAAGTGCTAAAAGAACGTTTGCGTCGCTCCGAAGCCGAGGCATGCGAGCACTACGTTAGTTTCCGAGCCATGGCAAGGAAAGTCCACGAGTTCAAGGCGCGCACAGCTCGTAAATAAAGTTTGAGACTTGAGAGTGGCACAAAATTTAAGAGCAAACTTAGATGCTGCTGATTAGTATTCATGAGTGTGCATTCATGAATTAAGCCAGTGATTAAAATAAAGAAACTATCATACCTCTCTTGATAATTTGTTTTTTCATACCTCTTGAGTAATACTGCTTTAAGACTCTCACTTTATGTCAGTCATTGATTCATATGATATCTCTCAGTTTCTCTTCTTGTGCGATTTAAGCAATGGCACGAGTAAAGTGAGTGGGTCTTACGATGCTTACCCCTCTTGCGTAGCTTTTATCACTGGTGCCAGCTCCCGTGCGACGAGTAATGCTGGGGACGACGCACAGCGCCGTTGCTTAACCCATGCGACGACCGGCTCATACCTCCGTTGCTGACCACGGAGTCTTCGCTAATTGAACGGCGAAAGAGGGAGTAGCTACCACTGTTCTGGGACAGACGCATGCGTTTTACCACGTGGTGGTTCTTTTGGCTACCTTGGGCGAAATAGTCCATTGCTGTGCACTGCAGTCTCCTGCGTAATTCAGGGTCTGGAACCTCGGAGAAATCGATCGCTGGCGGTTTTTTTCCGCCGTGTGGCTGTTCGACGCGGGGAGCGATTGCTCTGCTTGCATGCCTATAATAGTCCGTGGCCGCCGAAGTGCTGCCAACGTTGCCCGGCATGTTGCGGTGCACGTTCCGTTCCCTTTTGACGATATGGTATGGGGCGCTCGAGATAGCATGCATCGGTGGGGCCCGGCTGCGGGCGGCATTGCTGCTGTAGGATTGCTGGAAGTGCCTTTGCTTAGAATTGAACGGTGCACTTCCTCGTATGTTGCTCGGCGGAATGTTGCTCGGCGGCAACCGGGGCACCTGGCCGAGCGGTGTCCTTCCAATGCAGCGTTGGACAGTGGGGTGAGCACGTGCACGAGGCTGCGATATTCGCGCAGAGAAGGACTGCGGGGTATGCTCTACCCGGTGGAATCGATGGCCACCGAGCCCTCCGCTGGACGACAACGAGGTGAGGGATACGGAACTAATGGATCTTTGCATGGACTGGTGGCGGCGACACGGTTCAACCCTAGCTACGCTGTTGGCTCTCTGCATGGGGTAGGAGGCTTGGTACGACACGTTCAACACGTTCGGGCTGTGGCCCGCTGTGCCGCTTCTCGGGCTGTGGCCCGCTGTGCCGCTTCTCGGGCTCTGGCCCGCTGTGCCGCTTCTCGGGCTCTGGCTCGCAATGCTACTTTTCCAACTCTGGCCTGCTGGAGACGTCGGCCGTGGATCGCTCCCTGCGTCGGAATTCGCGGAATGCCTACGTCCCGACTGGATGTCGTTTTCTAACGTTGCTATTTTCGACTGAAGGCGAGAGAGCTCTTCCTGTTTCATGTGCAACACCGTCTTGGACGTGTCCATCTCGCACTGCAACCCTACCGTCACGGACGTCTTGCGCTGCGCGCTATTGCTATTGGTCTTGCTCGTGTGAGAGCCCCGTTTCCTGCTCTCGTCATGCTCCGCGCGGGTTGGGAGGGGTGAGCAGTCGTCATTCTCTTCTTCTGGGTAAGTGCTCTCCTCCGATATGTCCATCTCCGAGTGGCTCGACGCAGGGGAGTAATCGTCGCAATCGCTCGAGTTCTTGGACGAGTCCGAGTCTTTCCTTGCCCGCTTGTCGGGGACGGCGCCAAACCTTCCCGAGTCCATCATTTTCCCCCGTGGGGCCTTCCGGCTGATCAACGCGAACTCGCTCGGCGTGGGAGCGTTTGATGACACTGCGTCCTGCGACTGGCCTTCTGGAGTATTTTTGGGAACGTTGGGGCCTCCGTGCTTCTGCTTAGGCTGCTTGCTGCCTTTCTTGCTCCTCTCCTTTTGTGCCGTGCTCCCGCTCGGGTTTGCGCTCGTCACCGGGGTAGTAATTTTCAGGCCATCCATACCCCCCGACTCACCCTCCCCGCGGACGGTCCCCACCACGTCGCTGTCCGACCGCTTACGTTTCGCCGCTTGGGAAGAGGTGGCCCTAGGGGCCTGCGAGTCTGGGAGGACGTCGAACTCCAGACTACCGACGCTATCTATACTATCAAACCTCCCCAAGCTCCCGAGCCCACCGTAGTCCAGACTGTCGGCCCTGCCCATACGGCTGTCGAGGGAGAACGCGAAACTCCCGATACTATCGCTCCTGCTCTTCCTAACGGCGTTGTGCAGCAGCCCCATGACCATCTCGGTGTCCTCGTGGCTTATAATGGCGTCCTGGCAGAAAAAGTCCGTTCGGTTTACATTCGAGGGTGCTTCCACGTCTAAGGGCTCGAACACGTGTGCCAAACTATTGGATTCCGAAGCGTCGTCCAACCGCGGGACGTCGAACTCACTATACACACTCATTTCACTATAATACAAACTACAAACAAAGAAGGGTCCTTACCGAATGGTAGGTTAAAATTACGATAAATCCTTCGACCTTTTTCACGCAAACGGTCCGTCCGCCCGTCGGTAGTTAACGCAAAGTGCGTGGTACCTTCACGTACGTGGTCAGACCTACGTGAGAACCAAATAAAAGATAAAACTATCGATCGATCGAGATACAATAATTCTATCCTGCCTTCTTAATCTTTTCCTTTGATTCCCTGATTCTCCTACCCTTTTCACCGTTCAATCTCTTTCCGTTCCTCTTTACGTTCTGAGTACAGTAAAATATCTTGGTGACGCTTAAGTGAAAAGAAAGCCCAAAAAAAAAAGCCAAAAGCAACCACCAACAAACCCTTCTTCATTATTGAAATAAAAACAACATCCGATAAACATATAGATAACATCGCATAAAATAAATGCTACAACAAAATAAATCGACAAGATCATCTAGATCTTACCATAATATTAATTAAGGACTATTAAATTTAGTAGAAGAACAATATAACATACTATATGATGAAATAGTTTACTTTAATTTCATTAAGATAGGACAACATGATTCATAATGTGGTACATAACTACGTTTACTTGTATTGTAATTAAATACTTCATCTTTCCTGAACTAAAAATAAATAATCATTTTGGTCCACAAAGACATCGACAGGGTATTACATACGAATAGCATTGAACACCATAAAAAAGGACTCACATATTTGATTTACCTATGTGTATTAATAGTGTAATAATTAATACAAGTATAGTTTTTGGTCATATTAAAGTGGATGATAGGTTGCATAAATTGCTTCAGATACGGATTATAACATAGAATACTTTCATAGGGATATAAAACTTAGTATAGTAAATAATTGTACTTAATGGAGTTCTTACTCCATTGGCATCACTCCTAGCGGACTCCACCAAATCCTGAAAGACATTTTGTATTAAACGTGTTTTACATAACATAATATTATATTACAACAGTATTATGGTATTAAAGTGTGATGGTGTCGTTATTTAAATAAGCACATTACAGTTTTATATTCCAAGTTAATTGAAAATTTGAGACCGAAGAAAGGATAATCACATAGCATAGTCACAGCATCGAATACGGAGGAGAAAAGGCTTTTTATCAAAATTGGGGATATTTATTACCAGAAAATCACTAAGTGAATGTAGAATACAATATAAAGTTTACTGGTTTTTTTTTGAAAGTAATTATATATTATATCGACGATTACAAACTGAAGGATTTTATAAGTAAATTCATCCTTTAACTAAAAAACTTTAAAATACTTTTTTTTTAGTCCAGTTCTTCTAGAAGACGTGTCCATCATTCTTGATGCTATCCAATATCCAATGTATTTTTGAAATAGCATAATTCCAATAATAATAGCATCAGCAAAAAAAACGAGAAATGGAAAAAACATGAACGAAAGTTGATCAAATTATTTAAATTATAATACATGACATAGCATTACTTTCTGATTTCTAAGTTCCAAGCAAATGACGATTTCTTTCTTTCTTTCTTTCTTTCTTTCTTTCTTTCGACTCTTTCTTTCTTTCTTTCTTTCTTTCTTTCTTTCTTTCGACTCTTTCTTTCGACTCTTTTTACTACAGTAGGAGGAGGAAAAGAAAAGATAAAAGAAAAGATATCATCTCATCAATCTATATTCATCATCATACTTACTGTAGAAGCAAGCAAGCCGGTTGTTAAAATTGATTTAGAAGGAGAATAGAGAAGGGAACGACGGAGGAATAATACCTATTTAAAATAGCTTTTTATACTAATAAATTAATTAGTATACAACTATATAAAGAATTGTACACATCCAACCAACCAATCTCACCAAATAAATGTTCACACAATCACAACTATACAAATTAAATTCCCTATTTAATAGAATGTCTTCGTGTATTCACTACTCACTTCTCAGTTCTCTATAGAGTTATTTTAAATATTATATAATCCATAGAATGAATTTAAATAGTACAGTACGCCGTATTCTATATTATTATCTTTCAAATCTTTTATTTGCTTCCATAGTTGGAATAGTATTAAATACTTTCGTTAAGTAGTTATAGGGTATATCCTCCTATATATACATGAATCGAATGCTATCTAAGTATTTATCTATTTCCATTCGTAGCTATAATATTACTCTTAAGACTAGCTATTTTAACTATAAAAAAATTGAAGAATGATGAACGTTTCATAAAAAAAAGACAATTACTGTATAACTACACAGTATGACTTCTTCTCCTTTTTTATTTATTCTTCCTCTTCCCTTCCACTTCCATTCCCCTATTGTTAGTTCTTCTTACTATAGGACTATAGGGCTTTGAAACACTTTTATTGTAGTTGTAGTATTAGTATTAGTCCAATTAGTATTAGGTATTAGTATTAATATTAATACTGGTAATAGTTAGGCTTATGTATTCGATATTAATTATTATTTAGATTCTTTTATTTTTCTTCTTCTTTTTTCTTCTCTTTTTATTTTTTATTATTTATTTCTTTGACTTTCTCCTAACGGTTGCACAACTAACAGGTTCATACCATCAGCAATATAAAAAAAAATGCATTCTTTGCGTTATTTTA
>JACKZZ010012780.1_pt1 | contig 15014 bp, 13 predicted proteins | sample 8027871 | NCBI WGS metagenome assembly JACKZZ01 (sample SAMN15724774, study PRJNA655200) | protist metagenome | isolation source: fluorescence activated cell sorting (FACS) single amplified genomes of... | place: USA: West Boothbay Harbor, Gulf of Maine | collected 2000-07-19
ACAGGTCTGTAGAACTAGTTCAACTTTTTTCACGAACTCGTGAACCATGATTCTGTCTCTCTTCATGCTCGCAGTTTTTAATACCCCATGTGTATTATCGATGCTAAGAATTTTGCCCACCCCTACTTTACGGACGAAAGCGTACTCCCACCTACGTCATCAGCTTCTTTTGTATCAAAATCCATCTGCTTGGTTTTCGAATGGAGATAATGCGTTCAGTACGTTCGTTTGTTCTTTACTTGTAACACGTATTGATTATTTATTATCAAAACATAGAGATTCCCCCAAATTTTAAAGAACAAAGCAATCTGAATATTGGTGAGTGTTAATATTAATTAATTTTTGAATTAACACCAGGGGCAATTTTGACCGAACCATGTATAATCATAGATGAAAGATGTCACCTGTTAAAGCAATTCCTGACCGATGAAATAGTGGAACCTGATGATAAACTGGAATCAATGTGTCGCACTTGTTTTGACAAAGGCTGTATCTCGTGTGTCATGAACTGGACAGAAGCTCAAAAGCAGATGCTTGAGAGTCTTGAAATCGAAGACTTGGACGATGAATTGGACGAAAATAACACTGATCAGATGCTCGAAGATCAAAATCCGCAGCAGAAGGCTACGAGCTTGACAATGGGAGATTCATTTTTTTATTTCCAGCCAACCCGACTGAAGAAGAACTCTCTATTGCGAACACAACTTACATAAAGCGAAGTTGATTCTTTTATTTGTGGCAAATACATGTTCTACTAATGTCTTTCTACTTTTGCCAGATTATCCACTTTTTTGCCAGTGTTTTACACATGCTCGTGATCTGCTTAATCTTGTGCTAGTGCTTCATCTGAAGTTATGGTTGCCACTGTTGTTACGGGTGTTCAAACTCCTTTATTATGACCATGACAAAGCATGATACGTTGCTTTTCTACATTCGCAACTGGAATTGAAGGAGCTTTGCTGTTAATAAAATTTCGAAGACTACCTTGCACTGCTGCTTGCACTGCCTGTCTGAAATGCATTTGAAAAACGTTATCCGAATCTAATACACCATATACGGTGTCCTCATAATGAATTGGCCTGAATTCAGTTGAACAGAGAAAAACAGACAATCACGGGTCTCATCCGAGACAGAATAAAATAAACCATGCGTGTTAAATCCATTAGATTCGTTATTGTAATGGTCGGAAGTGTGATGGCTCTGGTCAGTCCGTAGGGGCACATAAGGGCCTTCCAGTTTCCGCCTTGTTTCAATGTACCGGGCTCGAGCTTCCTCAAAGTCCTTCAGGAACTTGATCTTGTCCCCCGAACTGCGCTCCTTCGTGGACAGGAGTGGCTCATTTTGCGATTGATTCTGAGAACCATTCTTACTTTTGATTAGTGGTTGGATCGATCTCCATTTTGATTGGTGAATGGTTCGATACATTCCACCAGTCATAAACCTGGTCATAAATCAATGGCAATTTCTATTTTTCAAGCAGCCCAGCGATTCGAATGTCGTCCACAGCACTAGAACAATTACGTAGTGCACTTGAGGACATTGAAAGTTATGAGCGTCATGTCGTACATACATTGAGTGAAAAAACGAGAAATGTATGTCTTTATATCCTAAATGGGATCGAAATACCCAATGACCTGTCATTACTCTTCCCTAGCATCGTGAACGAGTCATTCAAGGACATCAAGTAAATAATGTGCTGAATAAAATTGTCGAGCGCAGCACCGAAGCATCTTTGATTTATGAAGATGCAGATAAGTAAGTCATTGATGTGCAGTTAATTATTTGAAAAGTCGTCCTTTTCTAACTTTCGGACGTAACACATTGAATAGTATTTGGAAGGAAGAACAGGAATCCATGACTGGATCAAAAATGTTCACCACATTCTACGATCGACTAAAAGGCATTCGTGATTTTAATCGAAAATATCCCGATCAAGTTGTGACGAATGAACCAAATATGGATGATTGTCTAAATCCAGAAATTCAGGTATATTTGATTCTGTCGATTAATCTGATGATGGCACCAGATTAATGAAATGCTTGCGTGCCTAGTTTTCTGGCGAAGAACGGTTTGGAAAATATGTTGATTTACATGAATTTTACGCCCGATTTCTCAATCTATCCACTTTTCAAAAATGGATTCAGCAAAAAGCAAGTGAAAATATGTCTGGAACCAAAACAGAGAATAGCCGTGTCGATTACATGACGTATGTCCGATGTTTGCATGAATTCCATAAAGTCGAAGAGCAGATGAAGATAAACCACATGGATGAATACATGTGCTATTTGAAGAATTTGCTGGATTATTTAGTATCGTTCTACAGAAGAACTCAACCGCTTGTTGATTTGGATGATGTGTTTCAGGAAGCTTCGGTAAATTTTGAGAAACAGTGGAAAGATGGAAAAGTATCTGGGTGGAATGCGTCAGAAAATAACAGTCAAATTGAGGCAACACAGTCGAACCTATACTGCACACCTTGTGAAAAGCAATTTGCGTCAGATGGTGTCTATACCAGTCACTTGGCTGGTAAAAAACATAAAAAAGCAGTACTGAAACGGCAGCAATGTAATACAAATGCAAAGGAAGGACAGAAATTTCCAGCTCTTACACCGCAATGTACAAAAGAAAGTAAAAAAATCATTGCATGGATTGAAACCAAAATCGTCAAAGTTCGTGAATTATTAACGGAGGTATTCGATGCCACACGAGCTTATATCGAATTAAAGCAAACTCGGACACATGAAGAACTCCAGGCCGAAATCGCAGAAGAAGAGGAGGGTGTGCTCGCAGATATTACGATGGAAGATGACGAGGATGACGAGGACGTACCTTTCTATAATCCTCTGAATCTCCCACTTGGTTGGGATGGCAAACCGATTGCCTATTGGCTGTATAAACTGCACGGTCTCGGGGTTGAATATAAATGTGAAATTTGTGGCAATCACAGTTATTGGGGACGTCGAGAGTTTGACCAACATTTTCAACAATGGCGTCATGCATATGGCATGCGATGTCTCAAAATTCCAAACACCAAACATTTTCATGATATTACATTGATTGAAGATGCTTTGCAACGTACGTTGAATTTCATTTTCAACTTTCTTTTTGTCATCTAATCATGTATGTGATGTGCTCTTAGTTTATGAAAAGATCAAAGATCAATTACAAACAGAAACTTGGCAAGCGGATCAAGAAGAAGAATTTGAAGATTCAGAAGGGAATGTGCTCAATAGAAAGGTGGGCAGTGTTGAATCTATCCCACAAAAACAAAATTTGATTCACTGATTGGTTTTTCTCTAGACCTATGAAGACTTGGCGCGACAGGGGCTCCTGTAGTTCATTGTACCATTCATTATATTTTCTTTTCTAAAAGAAGAGACTTGCTGTGAGTATTCTACACGAATCGCAAAACAGTACACACGGATATCATGAAATCACGTAAATTGTTGTTCATCACACCCCCCAACGTATTAAAATTACTCTTCACAATCTGAAAATAAATCTACGACTATCGGGGAAGAAACTAGGTTTCCAGTTTTTTGTCGAATCGGGACATTCTGTCCCTGCTCGTCCTGTGTTCGCTTACTATGTGTATTTGTAGATGCACTTGTCGATGCCGGTACAGTGGCACTTGCAGTTGAAATAGTACTCTCGCTTGCTGCCGACGCTGGGTCCACAAATAGACCGAGTCCGATGAGATCAAGAGAGGCTGGATCGAGATCAGGCAATGGTACCATTGCAGAGGATGAACAGGATATGTCGTCGATCAAAGTATCCTTATTTATTGCAGCTGTGAGCACTGTAGAAGCGACGGTGCTTAAAGAAGAAGAAGATGCTGCTGCTGACGATGATGATGGTGTATCTCCTTCTTCGTCACTGCTGAGTGTCAAGTCTATTTCTACGGTTTTAGGCTCAAGATCTTCATTATATAAATCCATCGGATCATGCTCTGACTTCATTTGTTCACCATTATTATTTTCATTCGATGATTTCTTTTTCCACGAACCATCCGGAAGCACTTCTACTTCATCTAAATCTTCATCAGTTGACGCGTCTTCGAGAATTTTCATAAAGTATGGATCTATAAACATGTCTTTGAACTCTATAAACTATTGCCACACACACACAAGTTACTTCCACACCACTAGAGATGATTCATTCCTTCATCATGACCATATACTTACTTTATGACAGACCGTACACTGCCAAGCCTTGGAAGTACAGTTTCGATTAAACGTCAAAAATGTCCGAAGATCAAAGCACTGAATATGAGAGCACTTGCGACCACGTGCGGGTAGGGTGAGGCGACACAGACCGAGTGGACACGATAACGATAATACCGTCGAAGTCGCTTGCACATCATCATCATCGCCATTAAAGTTTTTGACCACCATTTCCTTTGCTTTGGGAAAATCAAGCCCTTGGGATTGCTGCTTCACAAGCATGATAAGTTCATCAAGTCCCCGAATTTGAATTTTCTGGACCGACATCATATAAGGACGAACATCATTTGAAGATATTACGATGTGGTTGACCCCAGCGATACATTTTTTGGTAATGTTGACTGGAAGTTCACGTAATCTAGGTAAATCGACAGAGTTTTAAGACACTCGAACAAGCTTGTTCTCAAATTCATTCGTGATGACGTACAATTTATTATAATTGGATCGTGATGCTTTACTATTTTTCTGCGTTGCATCGATAGAAAAATAAGTACATATTATTCTCACGTGTGTTCAATGTTTACAAAAGCGGCACGTACCTGAACAACGCTAAAGCTCACGTGATTCACCTTCACATCGACGTAATTCGGCCACTCGAGTCCGTGCTCATATCCTCGTGCATTGGCCAATACGCTATGTATCTGGATGATTTTTTTTCCTGAACTAGATTTATATTCCGCAAGTTCCTCCGGTGTAAGTGTGAACGAAATTGTGCCAGAACCGCACTGGCGATGAATCACCAATTTGGGTTCTTGAATGGCTTTTAACACGTGAAAGAACGGATCGAGATGTTTCGATCGACATTGAGGACAATACCAAGGCACCGTAGAATGTGCGTTAAGTAGTCGATGGCAAGGTAAATGAAATTTTGCCGGGCATTCACAACAACTGCGTGATTGAGTAATTCGCTTCGTCGTAGGCGCTGTGCAGGTACATTTCCCATAATCGCCTGGGATTCCAGATTGAGCGATGCTGCTAGCCACAGACGAAGTTGCATGCGCAGAAGAAGTGGTTACTATGACAGGGACTATAGGAGGTGCTGGCATAGATGCATCCGTGGGCAAAAGAAATTCGCTCACTCCAAACGTCACTCTAGTACGATAGGCTTGATTAATTTTCAATGCAGCAGCATGATACGAAGGATCTTTGAGACCTAGATAATTATGTGTGAAACATCTCTAGTAAAGATAGTGAGGCAGTTAGAAATTGATGTCGTACGAGCACAAGTGAACGCACCTTTACTTCATCGTCAATTTTTTTAATAATCAGCGCTTTCGTCAGCCCCGAGATTCGTAATCGAAGATGCGAGGCGATGGATTTCAAGAATGGAAGTGTTAATCTATTCAAGTTTCGCGCAAGATTATGATATGTCGGTAATCCAGCATGCTCAAGCGTGGTCGTAGATATCGATGCCATGATAGTCGTTGAAATAAAAATTCGAAATCGAGAGAATGTGCTCTAGTGGTTGTTGTCCATCATTCGAATACAACGACTGTTACAAAAGAAGAACCCCCAGATTGAGCAGGATACTTTTCCCTCTGTTCTCGTTGTATTGTCGTTGTGTAGTCCGAGAAAGGCGAACACAAAAGCTTGATCTACTAAATACTATTTGTTGTATACTTGAGAAACCGGATTATGAGAGTATGATCCATAGATGATGTAGTAAGATGCTCAAGGGTTTTTTAGTTTGATACGCAAGTGCTGCAAAAGGCACTTTGGCTCATTCTTGATTTATTTTGGCGTCACTGGTACGAACACCAACATGTCCTCCTCTTCTTCACGAGTGAAGAGCGATAAAGATTTTCGTGAGCAGACTCAGGCAGAGATAGAGCGCATTCGTGCACATCGCTCAAATATCCAAGCTAAACCAAACGTACTCACTGTTCAAGAATTAGAACGAGAGCTTTGTTATTTTTATGGTGCGTGCATTATTATTCGAGTATATTACTCTGGATACTAATCGACAATCAATGTGGTAGATGTATATGAATTTGAAGAGTTGGGATATGGGCATGTATATCAATGTCCCATGTTAACATCATTCATTGCGTTGCATCAACGTTTATCGACCTTTGTCTTCAGCTACGTTGCTTCAAGAAACATAGTGACACTTTTTGAGTGCGAGCGCGACTTTTTATTTATGGAAGGCGTATCTGAATTTATGAATCTGGGTCTTGGAAATAGTTTTCATCATCATCCCGTGGTGATGCAATGTTTTCCTTCGTTTCTCCATCGTCCTATTCCTCAAATCACAACTGTCCAAGTAATTCGATACTTGAAAGAATACATGACAAATAGACAAGAGCAACATGGTGTAGATGTGGATTTATTCATGCATCACCTTGCATCGAATAATTGCTTCCAAGTTTCGACACCCGATGAGCTTGGAATTCAAATGAACAGCCCCGCGTTAGTGATCAAGATGGTCGGGATGATCGTCAATCGTGAAAAAAAGGAACTTCTGAAGCTGAAACAAGATTTCCAGAAAGAAATTGATTTGAAAGTATTTCGTGCAGCGAAAGCCCAGGCACCAGGACTACAGCAACCACAACCGCAAGGACTACCAAATACCGATGAGGTCGTGCGAATTTCTCCCAAACTCTCTGAGCATGCCAAGAGAACGCAGCTTTCAGCGAAGATTTTGGGCCAAATTACTAAAATGGACGGTACTTTAGATCGCCTTTTGATGATTCATTCATCAATATTGCCTCGAAATGCATCCCTCTCGATTTCAAGACTAGACATTCAGCTACGTAAACAAGTGGAGTCCCAAATGAAGCTCAATCCAAAGTCACGAATTATAGTTTCAGTGCTGTCCAGTATGATTTCGAAAACAGTTCATTTGATTGAAAAAAATCCAGTGAATGAAACATGTGACGAGAGTGAAGATGATGAAGAAGAATGTTCCTGCTGCTGTGTTGGAGAAGATCAGTGCGTTTGCGAATGTGATTGCGAATGCCATCAAGACGACACTAATGTTTCCAAGTCCAATCCACGAAAAGAGACCCAGACGAAAGTGCCTGAAAAAGAGCGTGTTGCCGTGACAGTAGAAGAAATGGTAGCTGAAATTCAAGAATGGTGGGCTTCGAAATCTTCTACTAGAGACGAAGGTGTATTGGATCGACTAGTTCAATTAGAAGATCATATGTGCTCTAAATTCAATATCGTGTCGCAATTATGTCCGACTACACCTTCTCTTCTACAACTAATCAAGTCGGCATCAAATTCATCATTGGAAAACTCTTTGAAGGATGGTTTTTCATCCATGAATTATCACCCACAGCAGCACGTGATTTCAAAAGAAAGTGCTGCACAACTGATTCATCAATGTCCTGACCTAGAAGATCATGATTCAATTGAAAGCATTATCTGCCACCATTTCCAAATACCGAGTATCAACGTTCTTGGATATGGAGAGATTGAAACACTTATTTCTGAATCAGAACAAATTATGAAAATGCTGCCACTTCATCAGTCATCACCCAGGCGCATCTTTTCTGGAGCTGTTTTACGATGTACTATGGATACTAGCCCAGTCTCTAAATCCGATATCATCGCGAGATTACGCCAAGCTCCATTTTTAATCGATATTGATGGTTGGATGCAATGGACTACACTGAATTTGCAGCAACATTGTGATGGTCTTTCCTTAGGTGAGTTCATACAAGAACAAGGGCGAACGATTCAAGAATTGATAGTAGTCGAAGTCACCAAACATCGATTCATTCGAATTGATCCAACTTCGACGGTGGCGGATATTCTTCACGCCGGATTGAATCACAACCCTTTGGAATGTGCGACTCATATCTTTTCTGTCTATACGAAAATGGGTGGCAAGAGTATGTTTCCTCTTCAGCTAGTTCAAAGTCACTTGCGGCATATCATGAAGATCGTCGGGTCCGATCCCGTCTTTTGGAAAACGCTGCTCATACATTTACCACACCAAACCGCAATATTGGTCATCGACTTAATCGTAGAGGAAGGAAGTAAGGGTAGAGATTCATTTTGTGAACTCATTCAGAACCTGTGTAGCTCTCCCGATCAACATAGCATACTGTATGCTTTAGGCACATCAAAGAAAATCAGTGCCTGGATGATGCTAGCTCCTCAACATTTGAGCCAAAAAGTTATTTGTAAGCCTAATGTGATTGAAAAATGCGAAGATTGTGTGACTCCCACAGCAGCCTCATTAGCTTTCCCTACCGATGCGGATCAATCCACAACCTTGGTTATGGAAAGGGGTCACGAAATCGTTCAGATGATTCGAACAGAAGAATTCGGCATTGGAGTGGACTTTGGTCCGGTGGGTAAAAAAGTTATCCAGGCACAATACCAACGCCTCGAACGTGCCGTGGCTCGCTTGAGTTCGGAGTTATACGCCAGAGACTGTCATTTCGTGCTGGAACTTATCCAAAATGCCGATGACAATCGCTATTCTTCCGATGTGATTCCAGAAATTACCTTTTGTCTTTCTTCGACGGAGTTAGTGTATTGGAACAACGAACTTGGATTCAGCGAGGCGAATATTCGAGCGATTTGTGATGTAGGAGCATCCACAAAAACGAAACATTTAGATGAGGATGGCAAGTCGAGCCTGTTAATCGGACATAAAGGAATTGGGTTCAAGTCGGTTTTTAAGGTCACCGATACACCGCAAGTACATTCGAATGGCTTTCATATTCAATTTAATGCGAAAGACCAACCTCTCGGATATATCGTTCCACATTGGATTGGGACAGAAAATCAGGATGATAGTACATCAGGAACGTCCATTATCATGCCATTGAATAATCACATGCGACGCAATATCAAAACGTCAACAAATCAATTGATGCAATTAAAATCTAGTATCTTGCTATTTCTCAACAAAATTCAAAAGCTAGCCATTCGCAATGAAATTCAGTCCACCCAGATGACATTTTCGAAAACCGTTCGTACTACCGATCATCACCAGTGTACCATTGTCAATCTTGCATGTAATGATGAATTATCTCAATCCTGGTTTGTATTTGAAGAGAAAAGAACGATTCCTTTGTCTTTTGCCAGCCAAAGGCGAAGTTCTAGCATCAAGCTAGCATTTCCACGATTATCCACGGCCACGTCCTCTCCCTGTGATGTATTTGCTTATTTACCCTTGCGCTCTTATGGATTTCGATTTATCGTCCAAGCAGAGTTCATAGTCCCATCTTCACGCGAAGCGATTGATTGTGATCATGAGTGGAACCAGTGGCTTATTTCAGAAATTCCCCAAGTGTATGTCAATGCTCTTGGACAGTTCAAGGAAAACCAACAGACGCATAATATTGGCTTGTGGTATTCGTTTATTCCACTAGAACACGAGATCGAATATCCATTTCAGCGTGCTGCCCGTGAACTTTGCTCGCAATTACGACAAGTTGAATGTATACCGATGGTCATTGAAATGGGTAAAGGTCACGAAGGAGAAGAAACTCAGACGCGGTGGCGGAAACCCAGCCAAGTCATGATTTGTCCAAAATCTCTAGAACGTGAGCTATTGCAGCTCTTGCCAGATGAAGTCTTACATCAATATTGTGGACTTTATTGGTGCCCCGAAGCAGCTTTTGTGAATTATCCGAAATTACCAGCGGCACTGGGAGTGGAAACTTTTGGATTAGATCATTTGCTTCAACTAGCGAATGATTTACGATCGAGTTGGATCGAAAAGGGTATGACATGGATCAGTCAGTTCTTTAGCATAGCTATTCAGTTGATTCAGCAGTCTCCAATAATATCACGTGAACGATACATTCGTCGATTGAAACAATTGCCGATCCTTCCCATCGGAGAGCAAGTACCTGTGGCAGTATCTTTATTATCTCGAGAAAAAGTTTATTTTCCAGCAATATCTGAGCAATCGTCTATATTGCTGTGTTTAGAAGAGGAAAGCATTGCAATTCTGAATTCAACTTTGTATAGCTTGCTTCAAAACACGGATGTCCAAGAAAAGAATCGAATCATTTATTTTATGGAACATATCTTGGGCATGAAACAGCTTACACTTAAAGAAGTGGTCCAGTCCACTATCGTGCCTGCATTCGAATCCGCTGATCATACAAAGCTCAGTCTGTCCAAAGAAAAGATTATCAAATACATCCTGATTTTAAAGATCCATTGGGAAACCTTGGAAAATGCAGCTGTAACAGAAGCCTACGATTGGTCTCGAATTCGAAAGTGTATCCCATTCATCCTTTCCAGTGGAAAGATTGTGACCTTCTCGATGGAAGAAAAGATTTATCTTCCTTCTGCATTTGCAACCTCTTCCGATTGTACTGGAAACCCGATGTTTCTCAACACGACCTTCGTGGACAGTATTTCCAACAAAGCGTTTTTAGCGTTTTTAGGCATTCATGAATATCTTGAAATTGTTCTCGTGGATGAAAATGACTGGCAGTGTCCAGGGTTTGAAACCCTTCTTTCAGCAATATCAGCAAGTGCGCTAGATTCTGAAGACAAAGAAAAATCCAGACCCGAACTCACTGAACTCTTGCTTCGATGGATTCGCTATTTTGATGCCGTCTGGAAACCTGAGTATGCATCTACCTTAAAAACGAACACTTGCTCTACCATCTGCAAACGCCTTCGATCCCAAGCTTGGCTTGTGAATGAAAATCTAACCTTCATGCCACCCCATGCTCTTTGGCTTCCAAAATGTCAATCAATTTTTGGTCGTAGTGTTTCTTATGTCCATGCGGATCTCATGAATGCACTCGGGAATGCGTCGTTTGTGTCTGCCATTCAACTGAATATCGAATGCACCGTCACGAATGTCCTTCAGACACTCGAGGGATGGTCGAAATCATCCGCAGGGCGACATAAAGGCATGAGCAAAGAAGTGGTCGTCCGGTGTTATGAATATTTACTGCACCAGTGTCACGGTTCAAGCACCACCGTGATGAAAATTCGTGAGAAATTTCAACACACATCACTCATTTGGATTCCATCATCATCATCAGCTCATGGGATGCATCAATTCACCCCCTTGTCTAGTGTCATTTGGAAAGATAAAACCGCACTGCTCATGCATCGTGAGTTTGTCCTCGCGGAGAATTATCCTAAACGACTGCGATCTTTCTTTATCGAGGTCTTGCACATCTCGCTGTGTCCGACCTTCCAAAGCATTTGCATGGATTGGCAACACTCCAAGATCGTCATGACGCCAAATCATATTTGGAAATGTCTCGAGTATGTCGTCACAGAATGTAAACAAAACAACGAGGCACTGGATGAATCCGAGCAACGTCAGATCAAAAATCAATTGCAAGAGCTCGAGTGGATTCCAAGCCGAGACGGCCTCACGTTTCTTCCGCTAGAGCCAAAAGATTCAGGAAGGAGGTTGCTCCTTCCAGATCCTACATGGGACGACGTCTTGCCACGTTGTATTCATGTTGTGGATCTAGCGGTTTTGCCTGAATGTATGTCTCACGTTTTGCGACAACTGGGGCTGCGGACCGTTTGTGAACACATACTGCAGAGTCGATTGTGTTGGACGGAAATGTTGGAACGTAGCACGCTGGATTTTCCCTTTGAACAAGCTAAGGCTTTGATCGAGTCGGTGTTTCAAATGTGGTATCTTGAGAACCAAGATGCTGCAACAGAAGTCCAGACCCTCGTGAGAAATAAACGCATTTTTCCAACGGACAAGAAAACTTTTGTTTATGCACATGAACTCTATCAGAATGATTTTCCCGAAGCTGCGGCTGAAATCAGTCGGCTCCGATGTGACGTTGCCTTTCTCTCTCGTGATTATCCCACTTCGAGTCTAGCACTCATCGGAGCGTTGATTCCCCATCTTTCGCAGCATCTTGAGACCCAGGTTGCGATGACCGATACCACCGACATTGAGAATATCTTGAGGATTTCGCATGTCTGCCTCCGCGAATGGGTCACGACATTGCGAAATTATTTGGCTCTGGCTTCCACCCTGCTTTTGGATTCAGCAGATGATCATTCGAAAATCACGCACCTCTTGACGGAGCTTCCACAGTTGCAGATCCATTATCGCGCGTCATTGTGTCGGATTTATACCCTCGGTCGAAAAGGTGAATATCGGAATATGAAATATCGGAATATGAATATGGATATGAAAATATGAATATGAAAATATGAATATGAAAATATGAATATGAAAATATGAATATGTATGTATGAATACGTGAATATGAATACGTGAATATGAATATTGGAACACCCGACTCATTTACATATACTGTGGTCTATAGCCTCATTTCGCCTAAGTCACTGGAGTGCTGAAAGCCTATATTATGTCCCGTCCTCAGACCAAGACTCGTCCAAAACTCCGATTTTATATCTACATCTGGACAAACGTCCGGACACCAGCAAGCCATTATCACGTCCTGAATTAGAAATCCACGCGTGCCACGTGACTCTAGAGATGTGCCACCGATCGGGTCTATCCAGTCATGTGTCGAATCAAATTATGGATTTAATTCAATTCGTATCTCGTGAGGATCAACACACGTTTCCGTCCATTCTCACGATAAATACGGAATATTGGAATGAAGCCTGCCATCGTGCCTGGGTCACGTCATTCCTCACTAGTCGTCTCGAGGCATCGACTAAAGTCCAGATTGAGGCCACAGGAGAAACTTTGACTGGTGAACGAAAACGAAAATCCGTACCAAGTGACAGGATGATGATGATGGTACCCCCAGAGGAGACCGAACGAACACCAGCTGACAACACACCAGGAACAGCAACCTCACACGAACCTGAAGTTCTTGTGAGTAATGAATACATTGGATATTGGGGGGAACAATATGCCTACGCTCAACTGCGACAAGAATATCCTGTCGTGAAGTGGCTCAATGAAACATCCGAGCAAGGTAAACCCTATGACATTGAAATTCACCACGAGAATCATCGCGTGGATTACATTGAAGTCAAGTCCACTCGCACGAGTACGAAACCCATGTTTGAATTCACGCTAAATGAATTTGACGCGGCGTCGAAATTCGGAAGTCAGTATTTCATTTACCGTGTCTTTAATGCGGGCAAACCTTCGCGGGCACATATGTTACGCATACGTAATCCTGTCACGATGATTCGACAGAAAAAGTTGCGACTGCTTCTCACGATTCAAAATGACGAGAATGAGGAAGATGTGTGTGGTGGAAGCCTCGTGAAAAGATTGAAGAAATCATCATAAGACCATTTAAATATATCCTACTAGATTTTTAAAACAGTGTTGGTAGGTTTCCGGAGCAGAAAAGGACCCCTCTTTCTCCCCTACTTGAAGGGTCGTAACCTATACTCGATATGTCAGAGGACCCCCTACTCAAGGGGGATAGTGATTGCTCTTTATTTTTTCTGTTCCGGCTTAGGGCCTTTTCTATTTTTCTACACGTTCACGATTGTAAAGCCCGAGGGGCAATAGGGAATTTTGGACACAGCCTCGTTCATGAACGTCCATCCGGAACTCAGTTGCCGAAATCGAGTACAAGCTTGATCTCGCTTTTGCTCGAGAAGTTTCACTGTATCGCCTTCCTTTTCGGCGGACATTTGACACGATAATACATGTGCGTACTGAACCAACGTATCGACGATTAAAGCCTCGTCTTGAACTTTCTCAGCTTCCATCAGCGTTCGTTCAAAGGCCGCGATGGCTTCTAGAAACTTTCCTAGTTTCTTATACGTGGTGGCTAAATTCCAAAGTGCCAGGGCCTGAAGATGGAGATAATCAGGACCTAGATTTTGCAAGAGCTGGTGCTGTGTCTGAAAAGCCGATATCATGGCCTTTATATCGTCCTCCGCTGGATTCATAGCTACGGCTTGGACTAGACCTAGTCCGCCATAATTCATCGCGACTTCCAGCTCATTATTCGCCACCGTAGCTCGTTCCTAATTGCAGAATCACCATAGGTTAAATGAATTGAATGTTGTACAGTACAAGCATTTTTTATTTAGAAATGAAAAATTCAGGATATCTCATAAAGATGTTTCAATTTTGTATTTTCATGGGCATTTCAGCATTCCATTTCAGTATGATCAAAGGTTGAATATTCTTTTAGCATATCCTTCTGAATACAAATTGTATTGAAATCTGGATTCAGCATTTCATTCGAGCATGATCAAAATGTGAATTTAAATTTTGAATATTTTGTGAATAATTCATCTATCTCAATATTCTAACGATAGTCCACGTCAGTTCAATTGAAACGCTCACGTACAATATTCTTTTGAAAATGCTCCGTCGCTTGTCGTGTGTTTCCCAAATAGTTATGAAGTTGTCCTAGATTGCGCTGACAAATGTCAAGCATGACTTGATTTTGTTTGTCCACAGCATGCTTGAGCGTCTGTTCTAAAATCTCAATCGCTCTTTCGTGCTTTCCTTGGAGAAAGCACTGAAGGCTCTGATAGACGCACAGCATTAAGTGTTTCGACCCACTATCCGGATTTTCCGCCTCAGCCTGTGTATGCCAAAGCGACGCTCGATCACAATCTTGATCATAATGGGCCAGGAGTTCCAACTGACACGTGGCCAAGACATTCATGTCTTTACTTGCAACGGTCTGAGGATCACGGGCAATCGCGAGTTCATGATACTCTCTGGCTTCTGAAAATCGTTCTAGGGCAAAACTAACATTCGCGACATGGTGATACGCCATTTGCCGATCCTCTAGACTGAACGGATGGTCATGCATGAGGCCCAGATTGTTTTCGAAATACTCGAGGCTTTGGTCTAAATTCTCCTTTTGATAATAAAACAGACCTAGTGCATTGTTCACGACAAATTGATGCTGAGGATTTTCC
>JACKZZ010024040.1_pt1 | contig 14988 bp, 13 predicted proteins | sample 8027871 | NCBI WGS metagenome assembly JACKZZ01 (sample SAMN15724774, study PRJNA655200) | protist metagenome | isolation source: fluorescence activated cell sorting (FACS) single amplified genomes of... | place: USA: West Boothbay Harbor, Gulf of Maine | collected 2000-07-19
TGTCAAACCCGAGCGGATTCTGCAACTTCGGGCTCTTGGAGGTATCATAATTATCTTCAAGTAGATCAACCGATGAACTTCTGTTTTGCTGTTCTTGTCCTTGTTCATCGACCTGAAAGCTGCCTTTATTTTTGCTTCCACGGCGGGAACCACCTCCAATTGGTGACGTCGTGGTCGCCGCGGCAATCACACTGAGCGGAGGTGGGGGTGGAGGTTTCTTTGACCACCGGGCTGTGTTGCTACAACTTGAAGATGCTGCGTGGGGAGCAGTGTAGTTGTCAGTTCCAGAAGTTGTTCCCTTCCAACGCCACTGGTTTTCGATCAAGAAGTTCGCCAGATTTGTCTCGTGCCGCATCTTTTCCAGCTTCGTTTCCTCCTCGTTTTGTAGAAAATTCAGAAATATGCATTGCAAAAGCATCGTACTAGTATGAATTGCATTACAAATTTCCTCAACATGAGAAATGGAATTTGTCATGCGGATTTACCTTGGAAAAAAAATTTGTAACGCATGGCTGCAATTACTACGAGTACGATACTTTTGCACAGGATAAGAAACTTCGCGTTCATCAGCTCAATGAAAAATTTCAGAAACGCCGGGTTATTCATCTCACCGACGCTCGTTGATTTCGTTTCAGCTGAAGTAGACGCAGCGTGCTCGAATGCCGGCGCCGTCAACGCAGTACAGTATTTCTGGTAGCCCATTTTGCTCAAGGTCGCGACTACGGTACCATCGGGCCTGGTTTGGGTATGGATTATGTTGAGTTGTGCATAGTACTTTGATGAGTGTGAAATTGTTTTTACGCTTGTGTATCACATCCAGAAGAAAAGTAAAACGAACTCAAATAAAATTTGTTCTCACCTGATCTATGCTTTGTCTTATTTCTCATTGTTCTCATTTTATCCTCTTCATATACCTTCTCATCTCATAATACAGCCCGTCGGGGTTTGTCTTCTCGTCTTTGGAAAACTGCAACCCGAGCGCCTCAGCGGCGTTTCTCGCGTCTTCCTCGGAGACAATCCATGGCAGCTGGATACCGTGTAAGGAGGGCAGGGTCGCCGTGGAGGACTGGCGACCGTTTGTGTCCGTCGCCGGCGCGGCGTCTACCAGTGTGTGAACGATGACCGGCATTGTTTTTTCGACGTACTGGAAGTGTTGGTTCTACAAATATCTTTCGTCACATCAGAATCAAATGACTTTCAGGACGAGGAGCTTCAAATGACTTGTTTCCGTGTCTCGACGATCATCTAGAAGATTCTGCAGCAAGGTAAACAAGAACCTAGGCACACTTATGGAAACATGACTGAGATGAGGTGAAATTGGAAACTACAAAGCTGCACCTTGCAGGACGCGCTACGATCTGAATTCTATTGGAGTAGAAAAACTACTCGCTCCTCAAGCGCAGGCGGCGCACAAGACAGGAGACTACAGAGAAAAAAACCAACGCTTGGAAGGTGTTGGTGTAAACGTAAAGCTACAGGGAAAGAGGAAAATAAATGCGCTTGGGAGAACAGCGAACGAGCGTGCAAATGATCATGTTGTGTGAGTTCTGTATGATGTGTTTGATTGGAGACGCCAAGAGCAATCGTTGAAGAAGCGAGTAGATCCTACGCCAACAAAATTGCTGGCAAAAACAAGAGCGGTCTACTCTTCGCTTCGCGGATGGAGCCTATTTTTCTGAGAAGGAAATGGACTACAGATGACTGCAAAGTACCGCAATATCAGACACGGAGCTGTTTCAACATCTGCTACTCCCGTTGGGAAGAACAACTAAGTGAACACCGCTATTCACAGTTGCCTCCTCCATTGACCTTTTTATTCGACCAGCATGGTGCTTCGTCGCAGCTATTGACAAGACCACTACCGGCACCACCTGCGCCAGCTTGGCGAGTCCTTTTTCTTCTATGACACTAACAACTGTGAAAGCAAAAGATCATGGTGCGGCGCCTGCCGTCCCAAACAATCATTTCATCATGGGTAGTTGTATTTCATGGGTACATCTCTTGTCAAAGAACAATCTCAAATCATTCAGACTCTAATGTCAACTGTCGGACTGACTGTCACTTGGAAATCAAACGAATTGTACTTTCTTACTCACTTCATGACTCAACATACGGTTTTTCTGTTTTCTTGCAGCTTTTCTTAAAATATTTTCTGGTACACAATCTTCCTCATGTATTCAACAACAAATGTAAATTTCCAAATTGTACACGATGAATTAGGACTAGCTGGACAGACTATTCCGAATCGAGCATTCTTGATATTACGCTCACGGTTGTTTTCTTTATACGATCTTCGTTTCATCTGCTCAACCTCAAGAGTAGTTGTTCGCTAGAAGTTGTGCAACACAACTACTTTCAGCACCCCACTTTCCCCATCATTTTCGACAAGTACGCTTTTTGTTCCTGTTTTGAGGTATTCTGACTCCCACCGCCGCCACCGCCCATCAAGCTCTGAAAGCTCGAATGTTCCGGATGTTGGTGATGCGAATTATGCGCAATGGAGCCTGCTCCAGCACTCTGCTGCTCCAATTCGATCCTGATGCTGCCTCTTCTCTTCGGCTGCACATTGTCGACCGGGGTGGTTAACAACAAGTTTTTGTTCTGAAGATCAGTTAACGTCGGCTGTAACCCGATAGAAGACGTGGCACCGAACCCGTCTTCTAAACTGCGATGCTTATTCCCGGAGACGAAGAAGGAGCCGAATTGCCTCTGTACAGAAGATGCAGCTGCTCCTCCAGGTCCAGCAGTTGCTGCCCCTGCTCCTCCATGCATCGCAGCCCCCATTGTCCTCGAGGGTGTGGCTTCCAGAGACAACCGACGGGCAATGGAACTCGGGCGGCGCATGCTGATACTGGATGTTGGACCTCCGCCGAGGCCGCTGCTGGTTCTGGGTGGCGGCGGGGTCGGGACGACTGCAGATGAAGAGGCGGCTATGACTTCTTCAGTGGCTGGCTCTACTTGCTTGCTGTTTCGGTTTCCCCCCGATTGATGAAAATCAGCAGTAGAGTCACCTACAACTTCTACCCCCGAGGTTGTAGTTTTGGTTTTGCTGCTGGTGCCTCCCGTTGATTTGTCGTGTTGCTGGTGGTGATCTTGATCTATCACGTCGTTCTCCACCTCCTTCTCCACTGTAGCGCGCTTCTCAACTCGTTCCTCCGCAAAGCTGTTTTGAGGGTCTCCTAGCTCCAGAGACTCTCGTCCGGAGGTCGTCGTAGTGCCGAGGACGCCGCTGGTCGTGTCAAGAACGTTTTGATGAGGATCTTTCGAAGCTTGTTTCCCGGTGGAAGAAGAATAAATGCTACCTGAAGACGACGCGGCTGGTGCTTTATTCTCTCGCTTGTTACGACCTGTCACTGTCTTCATCCTCGGAACAAATCCCTCGTCGTCAGACGAATCTGCACCAAGACCAGAGGAATCATCCTCCTCCTCTTCCTCGTCTGAGCAAATTTCTGATTCCTCGCTGTCCTTCAATTCATCCACTGCCTCTTGAAAGACCTCCTGCCAACACCGTCTTTTCCTCTGCTGAAACGGGTTTTGATGTTGACGCATTGACGTCGAAGAAGTAGTTTTATTTCTCGATGAAGATGATGTTCTTGTGCCGCGCCCGTAGGGAGACAACTGATGCTTTTGAAGATGTTGCTGTTCTTTTACCGGTATGAACTGCAAAAGTATCGTACTCGTATAAATGCATGACAAATTTTCTCAGCATGAGAAATAAAATTTGTCATGCGGATTTACCTTAAGAAAAAAATTTGTAATGCAAGACTTGCATTTATACGAGTACGATACTTTTGCACAGGATAACCGGAAAATTTTTGCACATCGCGTTGTAATCGCCATCGTCCCGTCTTTATGAATTGCAAAAGTACCATCGTACTCGTATCAATCGCAATCATACATGACAGCTCTCCTTTCCAAGTTGAATCAGCATGACAAATTCCCCCATCTTTATTGTTCATGCTGAGCTAATCCCATTTCGTATTGCAATTACTACTAAATCCGATACTTCTTTCGCATTTCATATGCTCAAGATCTTCCCGTGGTAGACTTCCGGCTCCATCAATCGGACGTTCGTCCAGAGAGGGGATTTCAGGAAATCGTACTTCAAAAAATCTTCCAGGTTTTCCGGTGGCAATTTCGTAAACTGCTTGGAATGATAAGAGTTGTTTGGATTCATCATTCCAGCAAATGTACCGCCTTGATCAAGATGGTCCATCGGTATAAAAGTTGTTGTTTTATTTCCACCAGCATTGGCGGGCGGACAAAAACTACTAGTTCCCCTCCACGAGTTGAAACCGCCCTTCGTTGTTCCACCTCCTGCTTGTTCATACCGCAGGGGGTAATCACTGCCCTCGCAGAGAAACCCGCAGGACAGAAATCCAGATTTGCTGTAGGGAAACGTCGGTTGCCACTTCTGGTCCTGCTTTTCCTTTACCCAGGACTGCTCCTTTACCGTATGCAATGCAAAAGCATCGTACTTCTATCTAATCTAGTATAACTTGCATTACAAACTTCCTCAGTGTGAGAAATGGAATTTCTTATGCGGATTTAGCTTGGGAAGGAAATTTGTAATGCATGAATGCGATTACTACCAGCACGATGCTTTTGCAATGCATATACCGGCTTTTTCAGCAATTCCCGCATTCTGTCCTTTGCCAACGGCCTGATGTTTGAGTTGTTCAAAATCTGTTCGGTTTTTAACAGTCTATTCTCTTCTTGCATGTTCAGCAGCTCGGAGTCAGTTTGATGAACCCGTTGTTCATCTTGCCGGGGAATTTTCACACCGCTGCGTATCGCGAGAAAAAAAGTGTATACAGTTTCACACTCTGATGCAAGACCAGCAAGGCAGACAACCTCTGTCATGCAGGAAATGCTTGCCATCCTGACTTCACGCGTGTTTTCCCTTGTAGTCTGCGCATTACAAGTTTGGTTTGACATGCAGAGCAACTTTGTGATGCTGAAATTACAACAAGTGTATAACTGTAACACTTTTTTCCGGTGATACTGCTCATCTTCGGGCTACTAGTACCTCCCAAGTGGAACCCATCCTGTTGTTCCACCGCGGCAGTTTCGAACGCGTCTCTGGCCAGTCGTTGGAAAGCGGATGCGGCCAGAACCAAAGCGGATTTCTTACTGAGATTTGCTGGTTTACCGTTCTGCTTGTTCTTGAAGAATTTCTTGAAAAACTTCACCCCCACGAACCGTTTCCGGACCCGATTCTGGGATAATTTCTTTTTCTGCCCCAAGTTGTTCATCAGGATGTGCATGGTGTTCCTGCCCGGCCCAAACGACGTCGTCTGTCTCGCGGTAGACTTCCGAAAGTTTGGGGGGTGTGTTGTGCTTTTTCTGGTGCCGATAGTCGTGGTCGTCGTGTGGCTCTTTCTACTGCTGGTCGTGAAGATCCGCTTGTGGTTGCATGGGAATAAAGAACCTGTTGTTTGTCGCTGCTGACCAGTAGTTGTACCCCCTCCACCTCCCACGCCCGGCTTGTTCACCAACAGTGGGTGATAGCAATCCACAGCGGTTTTTGACTTCGCGAGCAGGGATAGATGGTTATCAATTGCAAAAGTATCGCACTCGTAGGAATGCATTACAAATGTCATCAGCATGAGAAATAAAATTTGTAATGAGGATTTTTTTACCTTGAGAAAAAAATTTGTAATGCATGACTGCAATACGAGTACGATACTTTTGCACAGGATAATGGTTCCTCATGTGCAAAAAGTTGCTGATCTGCTGCCCAAGTCCGTCGTAGACACCGCCTGATTTATGCCTTGCAAAAGTATCGTATATCGTATTCATGCATTGCAAATTTTTTTTGTCAAGTTCAATCCGCATTACAAATTTTACATCTCACAGTGATAAAATTTGTCATGCGGTACTAGTACGATACATATTTTTGCTGCAGTGCATATGATTCAAACGCGAGCAACTTCGCTTCAGAAACCCAATTCGTGGCCGGAGCAGCAGGAGCTGCTCTACTTCTTGGCGAGACAATTTGTGTTGCGGGTATTCCACTACCACCACGACCACCTTCCATCAAACTTGGTTCACTCATCAGCTCTTCCTGGTAACTCGACAGCTTCGCTTTCCGCTCCTGCAACGCTGTGCTTCGCCGGATTTGCTTCATGATGTTCTTCCGCCTGGACGGGACGAAATTCTTTTCCGCGGCAGAAGCTGCTCCCCCGGATGTTGTGGTAGCGAGATTCGCACTACCACCTCTGAAAACACCCTCCGCACCGTTTCGCTTACTGCTCCACGCAGCCGCGGACTGTTTGAAACCAGATTTCACATTCGCGATCTGTTTGTAGTGGTGCTGCATGTGGAAGAGCAGTTGAATTTTCTGGTCGAGGTTCAGAAACCTGTGTCCGGATTCTTTCGCCAAAGTTTTTGCTCGTTTCACGGTTCGGTTCAGGAACTGATTGGTTTTCGCGATCAACTGCTTCGTTGCCAAATCTCCCTCCTCCACGCGTTTCTTAAAGTCCTCGAAGGAACTGAAGGTCAGGTTATTGGTTTGATGCTTGTGACAGTTTTCAACAACATTTTGTTCTGGCTGCGACGGTGGCGTTTTGCTGCGGCTTCTGGAGTTGTGAGAGGAAGCACTTTTGCTGCCTTTTTGTTGTTGATAACCACGAGGATCATGTTGTTGTGGCCCTGTTCCTGCTGGTGGCGGCGGAAACTGGTCTTCGACAAGTAGAGATGAGGTTTGTAGTTCTGTTGTAGACCCAGACCCGGGCCCTTTATCGTTCGCTCCATTCCCGCTCGTCGTTGGGCGGCTGCTCAATCAGTATTGGGAGGAAAAATTCCCCCTCCCCATATTCTATTGAAAGCGCATTTTTCCTCTGAAAATTTGCAATGCAGACTTGTGGCCGCAAATCCTGTCCCTCTTGCAAGAAAGCATAAGCAAACCCAGAGAGTCCGTCGCATTACGCGAGCGGTTTGTGATGCTGTTGGGCTTACAGCATAGAAGTTTTTCATGCTAGGCGCCTACGTCAAAACCTCTCGGCTCAGGCTTAGCATGTGCCTGGAGTCCTCTACTGCAAGACAAATCTGATTTGTGTACTCAAATCCAGCATCACAAATTTCCTTTTGATATGTTGGGGAGGGGGGACTTTTCCTTTCAATAACCGGGACAAACTCCGACTCGTGTCGGACTGGCTCCCCGCTGTCCTGTGCAAAAGTCTCGTATTCGTATGAATGCAAGTCTTGCATTACAAATCTTTGTCTTAAGGCCAGTCTGCATTACAAATTTTAATTCTATTTCTCATGCGAAGAAAATTTGTAATGCATTTATACGAGTACGATACTTTTGCAATGCATACCCGCGGTAGCGGGCCGATTCGGGTTTTTGCTGTAGTCAATCACTGCGTCGGAGAGTATCCCCCTCGCGGCGGTGGAGAAGGCGAAGTTTAGTTCGTCGTCGTCATTTGGAGGATTTGTGGTTAGTGTGCTTGTGCCAGTTCCACAGGTATTTCGCGGCGAGGTTGCATCCGTTCCCGTCGTTATCTTTTGGCCTCCAGCTCCGATATCTGGATCTGGATCATCCTGTGTCACAGCCGCCCTGTCGCAAATTGAATCCAAGGAAAAAACTGTGTTAGTGTAGGTATCTTGGAGTGACAACATGACAATAAATTTGCTCTGCATGATGAAAAAGAAAGCCTGTCTTCAAGCAAGGCTAGTAGTACGTGAAATAAACACACTCATATATAATTAAAAAGAGGACTTCTTCATATCTGGCCAGCATGAGAACTGTAAAACTGTGGTGCGTGCTGCATTACAGACTTACAACTCCACAGTTCTCTTCTAGCATAAACCGCATTCAGGACCTCCCGAGTCGTTCTCGTCGGGCTCGGGGCGGCTGCACGGCCCGCTGCTTTGCTCTTCATTCCACGGTCTAACGGCAGCGACTGCAACTGCTGGCTGTTGAAGGAAACACTGGGGGAAACGATAGTGCTGGACGTAGTTCCGTTGGCGCTGCTACGGTTGTTCTCCAGAGGAAATGCTGCAGCATTCGCATGGTGATTTCCGATAGTTGTAGCTGCCGTGTTCGTCCCGCTGTTCCGCCCGGCGGTCGCGTAGTTCCCGCCTCCTCCCCCATTCGCTTCTCGCTTCTTCAAAAATCGGTAGATTTTTTGCAACTCTTCATCAGATAATTGCTGGTTACCACCTCTGTTGTTTCCAGAAGCTGTTGTAGAGCCTTTCCCCGCGGCATTGTTCGTACTCCCGTTCAACAAAGTCGCCCGTCTTCGCCAATGCTGCGCTGCAACCGTCGCTACGCTTTGTCGCCGTGTCGTCGAGGCGGAATTTGCACCCGGTTTGTTTGGTGGAGATGACGAGAAATTCCCGCGATTTGCAAAGTTGAAATTGAATTTCTGATCCTGATTATGGAACTGGTCTTCGTTGTAAAGTTGCAGACTCACCCGGCGGGAAGCTGCACCAGCGGTGGTTCTTGTTTCACTGGCAACAACATTCGGAGCTGCTCCTAGAGGTGTAATTCCCCCACCTGATGTAGTATCATCTGGTGTACTTGACGAAGCTAGTCCACCATTCGCGCCTATTGCCGCGCTGCCGTTCCCGCCCAATTCCACTATCTGTGTACTGTTTCTCTTCGTCTTCTCGTTCCTGACTGGTAACAGGGTGAGCAAGGTCTCTGTGTCGCCGTCAGAGAGTTTCAGCTGCTGCTGCTTTGTCGTGGCGGCGTGGTTGTCAGAAGTAGAGTTCGATGCGGTACCGCCTGCAGCTCCTGCAGTGGAGAAGTTGTAGTTCTGACTCGAGGGGGGGGATGCAGTGCTGTCGCGCTTGCGGACGCGAGTAGAGGGGGCAGAGGTGCTGGCTGTGAACGGAGTCGCGGCCATACTGATCCTCGTGCTCGCGGAAGTTAAATGTTAGAAGAGCAGTTTTATCCTGATGCAATTCAAAATACTTTTCCGTTGGAATATCAAAGGAGCGTGCTAACGACATTCAAGTCAAACAATAGCCAGTACTTGGGCAACAATCAGATACCGGTGCTCTTTGGCAAAAGAAAGATGATAAAAAATAAAAAAGTGAAAATCGACTTGATTGCATATGCATCTGTGTATGAGAATGAGTCTTTTCACCCGACATGCCACATGCATAGTCACTTGTCCAAAACAAAAAGTCCGACAATTTATATGCCCGAATCTTCCTCCTGCTGAAACAACGCACTACCGGAGCAACCGACTACACTATCGCGACCGATTTTTAGAGGACTTGAGCTTGACGGACATCGACGAGAGTGAAAGTTATGAAAGAAAACTCGCAAGAAGACAATAGTGCACGACAAAAGTCAAGATTGATACGTGAGGTGCGCTTTATTTACAAAACGCAAGCGTCCTTTCTTCAATTCAACCGATGAAAATGAAAAAAAGTGCTACCAGATAAACGAATGAATGTAGAACAAAAATAGGCCGCCCATCAAAGAAAATGCTGATCATATCTCCTGTTCGACCAGAGAGCGAGTTACCACAAAGAGGTACAACACCCGGAGTCGTTTTTTTTTTCAGTGGTAATGATATTGCCGCTCATTTTCGTTTTTTTATTTTATTTTGTTTTTGTTCTTGGCTGCAATGATATTGCTGATGCTAAGTCATGACGTTTTGGTTTTTGACGGAGTGAAAATGAGAAAGATGAGCCTACTTTTATATACATCGATCAATCCAATACAAATTTATATGACCTATTTGTCTAGATTATCTACAACATGAATCGCGAGACTAGAGAAGAGCGCACGCAACAAAATCGCGACCTCTCGTTGTATTCGTATGGCATACATCGCCTACCCGTGTATATACAATGGGAACTATTTGACTTTGACATATTCACATCCATATTTGGCAAAACAAGGAACAACTTTGAGTTCAAATTGGTCAAGTACTGGAAAACATGAGGGAAACAGAAACTGGCTGTGTAGCTCTCGTCGTGGCTGCAATGAGTTGCCGGCCACGACGAAGAGATATAGACAACCGGAGCCTAAATTAGAACTCCAACTACATTGATGTTGATAAATTAATAGGGCCCCAAAGCGAAGACCACAGGCTAAAAGACAAAACGAGCAGGCGGCTCTTTTACTTTTTCACAAAATTCAAGTTTGCATACGAATTTAGTCTCCACAACTAGGTGTGGGCGGTTCTTGAGATGACACGTTCTTCGTCTTCCTTTATTAACTCTAGAGATACTCACATGATGTCGTTAGCGAGTTTCAGGTTCGGCAGAGAGTAGGCCATTTTCGAAGGAAAATCGTCGGCAACGTTGTCAAACTGAAGGGTGACCGTTTGCAACCGAGACCGGCAGAAAACCAGTTCCATTGCGTCCAGCTCCTTTTCTTTTACTTTTTCCGCATCGTCACCTGCTCCGGCAAGGAAATTCCTGCACCACAGTTCCTGAAAGAAACTGCCGAGGAATTCCGCACGGCGCTGAGCCTTGTCTTCTCCCCTGAGGGCCCGGAAGACGACTCGGAAAAGTTTGTGCACAAGGTCTTTGTTGCGCTTCGCAGTGAAAACCACTTTCTCAACAGAATTAAGCCCAGGACTTTGGCTTTGCTGCGGTACTTGCTGCTGCTGAGCCTGCCTCTTCGCTTTCGCGGCAGAAAGAACGTCGTCACGCAAGGAAATAAGGAGTGCGCCATCTTCTTCTGTAGTTTCGCCGGCTCCCTCCTCCACCTTCGCTGAGCAGTCCTGGAACAGATCGAGGATATCGACCTCGACCTTGCGCGCACTGCCGGAGGTGTCCGGGAAGAATTTCACCTCGATCTGGTTTTTTGTTGCGATGTCCGGCGCGACGACGCAGCAGCAAAACGCGTCTTTTTCGCCGAACTCGAATACAAACTCGATCTTCAAGTCAACATGTTCCGACTCATTTCCGATTCGCAAGGTTTTCCACTGCACCACCTTTGTTGTCACTTGTCCCTGTCGTGTACCAACACCAGTACAACAAGAACTGCTAATGTTCATAAAAGTGCTCCCTTGTCGTGTCTGCAGCCCTCCAACATTTTTCATCTCAGCGGCGCGCTCATTTGCGACGACCGCAGTGCTGGTGTCATCTCCGGAGTTGACAATGAAATTGCTGTGCTCCTGATCTTCAGCAAGGATTTCGCCATTTTTCTCAACCCAGAGGTATGGGGATGTGGCAGCGAGGCCGCGTGCCTGGAACAACGCTTGCACGACTTTGTTCACGACGTACTCCATTTCGCACCGCAAGACCGGTTTGTTGAACCCTTTCAGGTAAATGGTGCGCATGCCCTCGTGCTCGGAGTTCACGGAATACCGCACGGAGTCTGGCGTGGACAGATACTGGTAGGACCGAAAACTGCGCAACGGTAAGCGTGAGCTGTCCAGCGAACTGTCTTCTTCGTCTTCATCAGCCTCTTCCTCGACGTCGTCAGCATCGTCCTCATCCTCGGCGTTAAACGCGACTCCATCTTGTTCCCCGTCAGGCGAGGCTTCGTTCTTCGCAAATTCCGCTTTTGATACCGCAGCTTCGTACTCGTCCGCATCGGATTCGGATGGAGCAGAAGGTGCAGAAGCCACTACGGCCGGCCGCGTCACCCCGGTATTCTTGCTTGCGGGTGCAGAAGCCACAGCCGGCATTTTGATTTTCTTGGTCGGGGTCCGCATTGATAATGCCATCAGTGTGGTTGATGCAGGAGCGCTGCGTGCGGACGAGAGAGCGGAAGGAGCTGCATTTACTACAGAGTCCGCGTGCTGTCTCGTACTTCCTTCGCCGGTGCTGGATGCAGCAGCTGTCTCTTCCCCTTTCAGCACATCAAACTGAATCTCCTCGATTTGGAGGCCGCCGTCCGCAAGCAAAACCGGTTCAGAGGAATCCGAGGTGCTTTTGCACGCTTCGTCGTCGTCGTCGTCGTTGCCGCAGGCCGAGTTGGCTCGTCCCGGCGTGGCGATGTCGAATTTCATGGGGGGGTGGATGGTGGGCGTTCCTGGCACGTTCTTCAAGTTGAGACTGGGCACGACAGCACCTTTCCCGGTTCCCTGATCTCCCTTTTGCTGCGCAGCGAAAAGTTCGCACAGCATGGCCTGTTGCGCCAAAACTTTCTCGAACACATTCGTCAAGTTGTCCATTTTTTCAGCTACCGTTCGTTCCAAACGGTCCAGCCGCTCATTCGTCGAACCGAGCGACGCAGCCAATCCGGCATCTTCTGCGGAAGCGCTGCCAGGCGCCTTTGGTGTGAAATGCACCCGGAGCTTCTCGCGGGCATCGTCAATCAATGGAAGAAACTTGTCCGTGTAGAGAGAATTATACCCAATGCTTTCCAACCAGTCTCGCACCCTCTCGTCGAGCATACTAAATTGGCTGCGCGTCATCCGGGGCCCGGCACCAGTTCCGCACACAAATTCCGGCTTGCAAACGCACGCCTCCACGTCCGCAAGTGCGAATTTGCACGAGGGCCCCACAGCTTTGAACGCGGTGATCCAGTCCAACCGGTCAGACAGCGAACGAGGGTAAAGAAATTTCGCGGGACGTAGCAGCGCCTCAACCAAGTCCAGTGCTCGTGACAAAAAGGAATCGAAATTGCCGCCGTCTTGTAGCCACGGAACTTCGCGCACGTCTTTGCGAAGCGCATCTACCCACTCAAGTGGTGTTGCGGGAACCCGTGGTGTTTGCGCTGGGTCGTTGACCCGCTCGCATCTGCTTCTTGCAGGAGGGTCGTTCTGAACTCCACGACGAGGCGCGTCGATCCCCTGTTCCGCACAATACACGAAGTTGACACTACAAATACACTTCGCGATGTCACGACGAGACCATATCCAGTTCAGGCCTTTAATGAAGGGTGAGGCACTGCACTTCAGAACCGCCTGCTGAAACCATAAGTAGCGTGTGGCAATAGGCTTACTCCAAAGTTGCGTTTCCGGGTCGAGCATTGCGCGCACCATTTCGGTTGGTCGAAACCCACCAGAAAAGTCATCTTGAATCTCCGGCGCTTGTGTACACCACTTGCTGAGCATAAAGTCCAGATTCGCAAGATTCGCACAGTCATTGTCCACGGCATCAGCGTCAAGCCGTAATCCCTTGTTGGTAGACAGACCTGGCACTTCCAACTTGGAACAAAGAAACACACACCGACTGTTTCCGGGTAAAACTGCCGACATTGCGTCCGTCTCGAGTGTGTGTACCCATCTCCGCAGCGACATGTTCGAGGACTCATCGGCTGTAGCCCTCAGTATTTGCAGGCACCGTATGAGACGCTTCAGCCACTGCTCGCGCGCCTCGAAGGGCTTTCCAAATGGCACGCGGCCGTTCCGCATGATTTCAAGCATCGGACGGAGCAGCCCTTCAGAAATAATTTTGTGCGATGTGCCAAAAAAAACGAGGGCCTTTTTCATCTCTACCTGAGCTGGAAGTTGTTCGAGCATTTGTTGATCCAAGCTCTTCACGCATGGATGCAGTGGTACGTCGTTGTACTGGTCAAGCACCGCATAGAAGAGGTTGGGTCGAGAGTCTTTGTTGTCCGCTTGTTCGGTCAGCCTACTCGCGGCGGCGCCTGTCCAAAAGGACACATCGAAAAGCATCGCCAGCAACCTTTCCCGTACGTCATCTGGATCTGAAGAAAACGGTCCGACGATGGAGAAAATTTCGACGTGCGTCAGATGCTTCATCACACGCACAACCCAAAAGAGGCGGTGCAGAAAAGAGCTAGCGAAGATGCTCGTCGGCGCTACGTAGAGTGGCAACACAATCTGCGACAATTGAGATTTTCGCAGGAGCAAGCACTCTGCCATCGTCATGGAGTAACCGGTCGTTTCTGTTTGCAAATGCAATTGACACGCCAACTGTTCCAATAGTCGTTTTGTCCCAGTGAAAAAGCCCGGCAGCTGCACGTCCTGGAAGCTGCACTTCCGGCAGTTTTGCGAGAGCCATGAGGATTCCCAGCCGGCCTTGTCAAAGAGCACGTTCATCGAATTTGACAAGCGCAAGCTGATCACGAGAGCCCCAAACAGGGCCAAGAAACTCAAATCAAATCCATCGGCGAGAGCCAAACACACCTCGTATGGCGTTTCAGCAGGCGTCCTTGTTGCAACGAAGTTGCAATTTAAGTCTTCTTCTTCATTTTCCGGTTCTTTCGTTGGAGCAGCTCTTTCCTGGCGCGGGTCCTGCTGCCGTTTTGGTGTCAGTGTTGCTTCCAACAAACAAGCGACTGCATTCGAAGCGATGCTGCGACAGTTGTCCCCGCGGTACTTGATAGCAATAAACATGCCATACTTCCCATCACTTGTCTCATATGACGCTACCTGCTCGCTGTCATCCGCTGGCGGTCCTCCTGGTTGAGGATAAACACCAAACCTGGCTGCCGTGTCAAGATCTAGAAATGCATGCGAAGAGACTGAGACACCGGAAAGATCCGTTGCTTTCCCTTGGTCGAAGTTCCACTTGGAAGGACGTGCCGTAATGTTATCAATCCGTGCCGCTTGTACCTGCTGGTTCCGAGTTTTGCCACTAATTTTTGCGACCACATCAAAACTGAAGCGTTCGCATGTCCAAGTGGTCCACGGACCAGACGTATCCTCGCGAGATGCCTTCTTCACGGTCAACGTGAAGGAGTCGATTTGCTTTCGCTGTGCGGCCATGATGAAGTCGCGGTTACAGATAATACACTAAATGTAAATTAAATACACGACCAAGACCAAAGCGATGTATATGAAATTGAAATTTCTTTGAGCCGATGAGTTTGAGTCCGAATCGGCAGTTGATGAAGTTGTTTGACTACCACGTGCCAGTTGTTCGGCAGCTGTGCTAGAAACCCAGTCAATTTTTTCAAAAGCGTCCGAGTTTTTCCGTTACAGCTTGCTGATGGTGTTTATTCGTGTAGCACAGTGGTATCTATTAAAAAATGAATTTCTGTAATCAGCAAGAACCACACGTAAGCATTTTTGTGATTGTTCGATTTGCAGCCTTTCTCCTTCGGAAAGACTCAGGAGGAGGTTCTGCTCACTCGCGCGTTCATGAAATGAACAG
>JACKZZ010001213.1_pt1 | contig 14976 bp, 16 predicted proteins | sample 8027871 | NCBI WGS metagenome assembly JACKZZ01 (sample SAMN15724774, study PRJNA655200) | protist metagenome | isolation source: fluorescence activated cell sorting (FACS) single amplified genomes of... | place: USA: West Boothbay Harbor, Gulf of Maine | collected 2000-07-19
TCATTATTAACGTTCGCTAAAAATTCACTTTCTAAACCAATTATAGAAATTTCATCACTAAATAATTCATTAATATATTTTTTAAATGGATGATCTTTAATATTTATTTCTGAAATTATTTCAGGTATCTTAATATTTAATCCGTCTATACTAATTTGAACTGGTTTATATTGATTAATATTATGAATACTTAAAAGTTGAATAGTATCATAATAATTGTCCATTTTACGATCTATACCATTATCATAATGAAAAGCTTTTCCTTCATCAGTTGTATCTGACCATTGAAATCCTCTTCGTTTCCAAAATTCACGTGTATGAAATAATGTAGATTCATATATTTTATATGGTGATTCTGTTTTATATAATTCTTGGCCATACATATCATATGCTAGAGTAGTATCACAAAAAACACATTCGGCACCTAAACGTTTCATAAATGATAATTTACGCTGAATACTTTTAGGATTATATATACAATCCATATTCATATGAAAAATATTTTCATGACTACTCATTCCACAACCATAATCTCTTAAAAAACCATCTGGTAGTCTCCCTCTTTTCTTTTCATAATATAATAAACTCTTATTTGGTTGTTTAAAATTATCAATGATTTCTTTATTGTATTTTTCTACTTCTTCGGGACTTAAATGTAAATAAATTATATTTTCTAAATCACAAAATTCTTTGATTAAGCTTTGTTTGCCATCATCTACTATGACTAACTCTAAATCATCTTTATTTAAGAAATGATTATAATTATCTCGGATTAAAGGTATAAATTCTTTATCACCATGAAGAACTGTAATAATTGATACTTTATCAGACATATTATAATCTTAAAAGAATAAATATATTTTGTAAGTTATATTTAATAATGGAATCAGTTGTATTACTTGGATTAATGGGTGTTGGTTATTTAATGAATAAAGACAAAGATGAAAAACACAAAACTTATAGTGAAGTAAAACCACCTTTTTTTGAAGGTTCACAAACAAGTGTATACGATTTAGCTAATTTTAGTGATGCGAAAAAATATGAAATTGATTTAGTCAATAAAAATTTTGATGAATCTATGCAGGGAGATAGTAAAGTAATTGATTCTTTAAATATGCCAGGTGGTAGAAATACATTAAAAGATACATTTAGATTTAGTGATAATATTCAAAGTATTTCGGGTAATAAAATTTCTAAAGATGATTTTTTAGTGAATGATCAAGGTGTTAAAATAGAACCTTTTTTTAGTGGAACACCCCCTAACGTAAATTTAGATGATAATCCAAGTATGACTAGACATTTTGGTGGAGAACATGCTTTTAGACCACCAAGAAGAGAAACGGGTCAATTTTTTGAATTACAAAAAGATTATGGTAATGTATTTGGTAATCAATTTGAAGGTGTGAGAGCAGATCAATCTCGGTATGTGGGTGGTATGGAACGAAGAAATGAATTACCTTTTGAACAGGAAAGAATAGCTCATATTGATGTAAAAAGTGATATTAATAGAGATATTGATTTAACATATGCTCAAAGAAATTCAGTTGATGCTTTAAGAACTTTAACAAATCAAAAACAAAGTTTTGGTGGAAAAGTTTTAGGTGGTAAAGGTATTGATCATAGAGGTCAGGAAGGTGAAGTATTTCAACATAGACCCGACGCCGATTATGTTAATACAGCTGATATGTGGTTAGTAACTACTGGTGCTATTGATGCTCCAATGATTCAACCTGAAAATATAGTTAAACCTACTAACAGAGCTGTATACAACGAGGGTAAATTAGGTCCCGCGGGTGCTGTTAATTTTAATCCAAGTGAAAGCAGACCTATGATTAAAAGATCTACAAATCAGCAATTAACTGTTGATACAAACAGAAATATGAATTTAGAAATGAAATCTATTGATGATAATCATAATAAAGACGGATATTTTGCTTATCCCAATGAAAGGGAAATTACTACTGAAAGAACATATGAAGGTAATATTAAATCTATATTTACAGGTGAAACTGAAAGATTATATGATAGTGTTAAACCAACTGTTAAACAAACTACTCTTAATGATTCTAGAAATGGTTTTGTAGGATCAAGTATCACAAATGTTCCTAAAGAGAGATTACAAGATGATGTTAGGGCAACAAAGAAACAAACTACTAACTTCGAATACAATGGTAATGCTGGTTCCTATCTACCAGGATCTATGGCAACTGACCAATATCAAAGAGCAGATCTTAATCCAAATAAAGAAATTATTTCTCAGGGTAGAGCACCAACTACAGAAAATACTAAACTTATGAATGGTATGGATACTCTTAATGTTGATATCAAGAAAATTGAAAGTGATTATTTTAATCCGAGAATTAATAATCTTGATAAAGTTTATCAAGAAATTCCTACTGAACAAGAAGATGTTAGAGAATATACACAAGAAAAAGATACTCTTGATAATGTTAAATTAGCAGATAGATTAGACCCGGGTATGTTGGATCCATTTAAACAAAATCCTTATACCCAATCTTTGGCATCTTTTGCTTATTAGATTATTGAGTAAATTATTAGATTATTAAATAAATATTATTTTCTATTATAATTTAAGTATTTTATGAATAAAAAATTACACTTTTTATTATTCTGTTTAGCAGTAATCGTTATAATTTATCTTAGTAAAGACAAAATATTTGAGCCGTTTGGCAAATTAGAGCCTTTTGGCAATCAAATAGTTATTCACCCTGATAATGCTTCATTTGAACCACAAGAAACAACTTTTTCTGTATTAACATATGATAGTGATTTAGGTTCAGGTGTTTCTCAGGTATCTACTTGTAGTGACGATTCTTCTTGGAGAATGGGTGAAAAGACATGTCGTGACTATTCTTTATCGGGAAGTAATTGTGAAGATATAGGTTCAGATGGTAAATCCGCTTTTGATGCTTGTAAAGTTGCATGTGATAATTGTAATACATATACAGAAGTTAAAAGAAGATTACCTTCACCTATAGAAGATACAGGTGAACCATCTTATGCTCAATTTGAAGGTTCTATGAGTAGCGGGGATATAGGTTCAGATATAGGTGGTCCTGATTACAGAGAAATATTAGGAAAATTAGATGATTTAAGTGGAAAAATAGATTCAATTGAAGTTAGAAGCGGTTATACTGTAGGTGCGACATGCGTTGAGAAAGCGGTTCCATCTGTACAGGCAGACGCTAATGCCTGTGCCGCCGTGACAGAATTAAGCACCCCTGAAGTTTGCGAAGCAGTAAAGACCGCTGCTAACGACGAAATCGCAGCCTGCACCTACACTACTGTTGCTCCTGCTCCTGCCGTTCCTGCTGTTTCTGCTGATATACAACGTCAATTGAGTGGTATACAAACTACTTTAGACGGTTATACTACTGAGAATCGACCTGGTATTTCACAGGATGAGATTGACCAATTTACTGCAATACATGATCAAATAAGAGATTTAGATACAAGAATTCAGGGGATTCAAATAGTTGATCCACCTGATATGCAAACCTGTGATGGAGTTTGTGAAGAACCTTATTTGCCAAGAACATTTAGTCCGCCTAACTCCCCGACTTTCTCTGGTTTATCGAGTTCCGACAAACTAGATTTTTGTTGTATCACACCTGATTCGGTGGATGTTCCGGGGGCACATGAAAATACATCGCTCGCCTGCGAATCTTTTAATTGTAATATCCCTGGGTACAAAAAACCAATTCCCCCCCCGCCCCTGGAAGCCGGCACCGAGGCGACTGTGGGTAACTGTTGTGAAGCCGACACCTGCGCGGACGATGTGTGCGGCACGGGCTACACTGCGAAAAGTGATCAGACCCTGGAAGCCGGCACCGAGGCGACTGTGGAAAACTGTTGTTATAAAACAGGTTTTTGTAAAGAAAATGAAGGGGGGAAAAATGACATACCCTGCCTCTGGCCCTTCTATACAGATAAAGTAGATAGTGATGGTAAGCCTATCCAAGGTCAAGATTTCAATAGTTGTTGTGAATACAACGTGTGGTGGCGAGTGGTGGCGGCAGTGGTTCTGGTTCTGTTTTTGTTGCGGATGGCGTTTAAGAAATATAGTGATGCTGATCCAAAGCTGTGGTTTATTATCTTTATTGGTCTCAGTTTGATTGCTGGTCTTTTAATTATATTTTCAGATTCTATCCCAAGATGGATTATCCACAGTAATGAGGGTAAGTGGATAGTAGCAGACAGCGCCAACCCAGGACATCCATCATATGTTGACATAGCAACAGCATTTTTTTTCATATCATGTGTAATAGCAGGTGTCTTTACGCACTATGGAAAAGACAATATTGGAAAGGCTTTTATCCCATTGGTTGCATTAGCTATTTTCATCCTGGTATTCCTGGCATTCCTCTATTTTACCTAACCGGCAAATGATTTTATTTAAATATATATTTAATAAATATGTTTGCCGAATACAACTATGATAATTTTCCGATAGTTTTTGTATCTTTTTCTGAATCTATCAATTCAGAAAATGAGTTTGATCAATTTTTAAATGAATGGTTAATACTCTATCATAATCGCAAAGATTTTTCATATATATTTGATACCCGCAATATGAAAAATATATCACCTAAATATGCTATTAAAATGACTTTATTTATTAAAAATTTAAGAAAAGAACCATATCATTATTTACAAAAAAGTTTAATCCTGGTGAATGATAAACATATCAAAAGATTATTAGATTTTGTATTTACATTACAATCCCCTGTAGCACCAGTTTATCTGTGGCATATTAATCGTATTGAAAATGAAGACTATGATAAAGAATATTTAATAGATACATTAAATACTATCAATAGATTAGATTTAAAAGATGATATGATTTATATTAAACCAAATAGTTCTCTTATTCCATTTTTATAAAATTTAATAAATAACCTCTACGAGTACCTATTTGAGTAATATAATAATAAATGAAGAGACCATAGAAATTCTTAGCAACGATATCTAATATATTATAACAAGCATTTTTAGGAACCATAGGCATCATCGCTGATATACCATAAAGAGACCAGACTATTACTAAAAATGCGAATAATTTTTTACCTCCTTCAGTATGTCTAGCATATTCATCATAAATTAATTTAAATGATAGTGCAAAGAATGCGAATCCTATAGATACGCCTATTTTTTTATCAATGATATTTAATTCACCTAATAATCCGAATAGTAACATAAAGAAATTATATGTGACTATTTTAATAATGTTTGTTTTATGATCTTGTAGGAATATCCAAAAGTTTAATGTATCTTCATTCGCTTCTTTTTTTCTTAAATATTCCATAAAGATAATTGTGGATACAAGCATAGTCGGTGTTGTAATAAACCAGTCTATGTATCGGCGACTAGTCATCTTTCTTAGGTCCTTCAAAGCATAGATTACCCAGATATAAAACATTGCTTCAACAAATTGAACAAACGCTTCTAAGACAAGGATATCTTTTAAAATATTATCTTCAATTGCTAACTCATAATTTAAACCATCCAATGAAAGAGAGGTCGTTATAAACTGAACCCATAGTGAAGCATAAATTGTTTTTTCAACTAAAGAATTATTAATCATATTTAGTTTATCTTAGATAAATTTTTTAATCATTATTTTATAATGAATAGTGATACTGTGTTTAAAGAAGGAGATCATCAAGATTTTATCAATTATTTATTTTCTCATTCACCTAAGGAAAAGGGTGAAGTTAAATTAGAATTACCATTGAACGAACCTGGTAAAAATTTAGGATTACATGAATTTGAACAATTATTAATGATTTTAGTTGATGGTTTAAAATATTTTAATGGTGAAAATGGTAAGGTTGATATCAATAAATTAACCAAAGAAGATATTCAAAAAGTCAATAGTTATTTCTTATCTATGAATTATGAGGTTTATTTAGATATTTTTCCTACTATGAATGAATATATATTTAAACACCCTAATTATTTTAAAGATCAAAAACATATTACAAAATATACAGAGTTAAAAGATTATTATTATGAAGTGTATGGAAAAGATAATTGTGTATTTAGAATTTCTTTTAAAAATATAATTGATATAGTATAAATGGCAAAAAGAACAAAGAGGAGAAATACTAGACGTAGAATTTCTAAAAAGAATAAGACTAGAAAGAGAAAAACAAGAAGAATTATAGGGAAAATAGGAGGAGGGATTGATGAAGATATAGTAAGTTTAATAAATGATTGGTATACCTTATCTGATCAACAAAAAAAACAACGGGTAGAAACAATTAAAGCCAAACATGGAATAGCGGGAATAGTCAAATTCTATATGAAATTAATTCCTATATAAAATTATTTTTTCAAATTAGTTTAAGTTTAATTTAAATAATAAATCATCTTATTAATTATGGAAGAATTAAATACTCCTATTTTTGCTCAAGCTAAGGTAGAATATACTGCTCAGCTTGTTGATATGTTATATCCTCATATATTTGATGGTGTAAAAAGTATCTATGATGAATCTAAATTATTATATAATACTAAAAAAAATCCTATCTTATTAATATTTAGAGAACTCTTAGAAAAAGTTCCTATATGGAATAGTGAAATTATTGATTCAGAATGTAGTCGTATAGTTAATAATACTAATTGTGATTATATAGATGATTTAATTACAGCTGTATTTATTAGTCATACAAAAATATTAACTTCAATTGGTCCTAATCGTAGTTTTCAAAAGATTAATGTAACTATACCTAAAACAGGGACTTTTATTCATAAATGTTATATAAATACTGCGAGAGAATTATGGAAAAATCCTTATCTGTTTAATGAAAATGTTCCGGGCCATGAATTTCAAAAAAACAATAAAGAAATAGAAGAAATCATTAAAAAATGTATAGAAAATACAATAAGAAAAAGTTTACCAATAAAAGATATCTTAAAAGAACATCTAGAAGGCGAAACAGATAGTATCTTAAATCAAAAAGAAACATTAAAACAAATGTTAAGAGAAGAATTAAGTAATTTTGTTCCACAGAGAGTTCATAATAAATTACAAGAAGGAAATAATGATTATATTATAGTTGATGACGATGAAGAAGAATCAAATGAAGAAAATACAATGCCAGATATTAAAAAATCATTAGCCGAAATCATAAAAGATAATAAATCCATGGATGAAGGGCCAGTTATAGTTAAAGAAGATAATATAACCAGAGAAGAAGATAATATAACAGATTTAACCGATAAATTAAATGAAATAGTTGATAGAGAAAAAGATATACAAAATGAATTAAAAATAGAAACATTAAACGAAGAACCGAGCATGAGTGAAAAATTCCCAACCTCTGATGATCCAACAGATGATCAAGTAGAAAAAGCCTGTAATGATATAGTCGTAAATGATATTACTATCCCTGTAGATATACCAGGTGAAAACCCAATAACTTCTTCAAAAACAGATAATAATTTATCAAATCCAGTCGTAGAAATAAAATATGATAATGTTGATATTACAAATGATAAAAAAGAAAATGTTGATGAAGATAAACTAAAGAAATTTATAACAAATATGCAAGCACCAGTTGAAGAAATTAGTGTAGTTAAAAGCGATGTAATAGCAACACCTATAATAAATCCAACATCACAACCAGAACCTGCGACTCAACCTGCCCCTCAACCTGCTTTTTCGTTTGATAATTTATATCCAAATATGAATAATAATTCATCAACGAATAATACTAGTGAACCTACTAAATCTGTAAATGATCCAATAGTTAAACCCTTAGAAATTATAGAAGAAAATAAACCTACTGTTGATATACCTCAAGAACCTAAATCACCTCGTAAAGAAATGGTAGCTGTTAAAAATGAAGATGATATTGATGAAACTTCTTCTTTAGCAAATTTCTTTGATGATATGAAAAAAATAGTTGAAGATAAAGGAATTAAAGTAGATACAAATAATGATAAAATGTTTACGCTTTTTGAAGACGCAAATGAAGTAGAAAAATAAGTTTATATAATAAGAATTTATTATTCTCATTTAATAAAATGTTTGGTCATTGCTTATTAGTTGGTACAGGTATATCTATGATTAGTACTGGATGTTATGCTTTGATTACTGATGATAAATATGATTCACGTGATCGTAAAAATGAATATTTAACTATTTTCAGTATTATTATCTTTATAAGTACAATTATGTTGTATTTTTTTAATAATAGTTCTCAAAGCTTAGTGAGTAGTGGTTCTATTGATGTTAGTGGTTCATCACCTAAAATGAATAATTATACAAAACCCCCTTTTTAAAAAAAATATATTTGATATAATATATATAAATGAGAACCAAAAGGCGTACTGATAGAAAAAATACTAGAAAAACTGATAGAAAGACTAAAAAGAATAAAGTTACTCTTGAATCACAAAAGAAGTTGGTATTAAATATGTTAAGAGAATTAAAATGGCCTAAGACAGCGAGACCTAATGTATTAAGACAAAGTCATGTTATGGCTGGAAAATCTGGTTATGAAGGATTTGTTTTAGGAATAGTTACTTCATGGGCAGGTAAAGGATCTAGAGCAGGTTATCGTAAAATGTTATCTATGAAAACAAGAGAACCTAAATATAAAAAATTATTTAATGAATCTAAAAAATTAATGCGTATGAAAGATCCTAAATTTAAATTTACATCTATTCAGTATAATAAAAATCATAGGGCAGCGAGACACAGAGATGCTAAAAATACCGGTATATCTTATATTGTTGGTTTAGGTAATTACACTGGGGGTGAATTAACTATTTTTGACGAACATGAAAAAAATCCAGTAAAACATGATATTAAAAATAAATTTTATACTTTTGATGGTTCTAAATATCCTCATGAAACTTGTCCTTTTTCGGGCGAAAGATATACATTAGTCTTTTATAGTAATTAATTTATAATGTATAATATGATTTCCTAGGAAATAATTTCTTTTTTATTCTGTATGATTTAAAAATATCATTCATGATAACTTCTCTCGGCAAACAATTACAAGCGTCTTTAGCGATACTCTTATAAAGATAAAAATCATCTGGCATATCACAAAAACTTATATCACAACTATTTTTACACATATGATTTAAAAACTTTAATGATTCATCAGAATATTCTTTATCATTTAATTCTTCTAAAATTGTCATACTTAATCTACATAAATCAAAATGATAATTTGGTTTTATATATTCTCGGTCTCGTTCTATAGTAAACTGAACTTGTTTAGGATAAGTATATTGACCACCCGCTTCACCATAATCACTAAAAACATCATTCATATAAACTTTATCCCGATATTTAAATATTGCTCTACCAAAATCAATAATCTTAAAGATATAACCATGTGTAGGAACTCTGAAATAAATATTATTATATTTGTAATAAAGATATTTACTTTCTGTTTTTTGAAACATTACATTATTTATATGTAAATCATTGTGAGTAAAATGATAATGTTTTTGTAAATAAGTTAAGGCGAATGATATTTGAAAAATACAAGATAATAATACTTCTTCTTTGATATCTTCATCTAATAAATCTTCAAGAGTTCCTTCTAATTTTTCAATAAATAATAACTGAATAGGTATTTTTAATAATTTTGCGATACAATCATCAAAGCTATCTTTTTCATTTTTATTATCTATAGATGAATTATCTGATTCATCAACCGATTCATTATCACTATTAGATTTATTATCATTATCACTATCAGATTTATTATCTTCATCAGAAGAAGATTCATCATCTGAAACATAAATCTCAAGTTTAAATCCTTTATCAACGTTTTCATTAAAACATCTATCATTTTTAATATCATCATAGTCTTCAGTTAAATCATAATTATAATCACCGATGCCATTTACAGAACCATAATAAAGAGGAAATGATGGATTTTTTTTATAATGTGTTAAATTACCAAATAAGAAACTACATAAAACATCTATATAGGCTGTATTATTCATATCATTAATTTTATGAAAAGTATTATAGTTATAATTACTTGGTAAATGATAATTATTATGATTTACTAAATTATAATTATTATTCACTATATGAATAGGATCTAAAATAGGAATACTTTTACAAAATAATTCACATTCAGTTGTGATATTCTTGGATTCATTATAAACGTTTCCTTTTAAAAACATATTTGAATTATAATATCTACTTTTAGTAATTTCTAAAATTTCTTTTAGATAATAGTTTCTTTTCATATCAATTTTATGATTTGCTTTAGGTTTATTATGAATATAAAAATAAAGTGAATAAAAAGGCATATAAAATTGTAAACTATTCATGTTTAAAATATCTCTTATTGAACTATATAATCTTTTATAATCTTGTGATTGCCATTTATAAAATTGAATTTCAGAATTCATATTAATTGAGAGTTTTACAAAAAATAAAACTTTTAAACTTATGTTTAAATCATAGAGATTTTATACATTATATATATAATATGGAAATACAGTTAAAAAGATTTGATATTCGAGAAATTAAAGATGATAAAGTAGTTGTCTTGATAGGTAAGAGAGATACAGGTAAATCTTTCTTATGTAAAGATATTTTAGCACATCATACAGGTATTCCGGCTGGTCAGGTTATTTCAGGGACTGAAGCAGCGAATAGTTTTTATGGTAAAATGGTTCCTAAATTATTTATTTATGATGAATATGAACCTGGAATCATCGAAAGATTATTAAAAAGACAAAGAATGATGATAGAAAGATGTAAAGAATGTCCTTCAACCGATCCGAGGGCTTTTCTTGTATTAGACGATTGTCTTTATGATAATAGTTGGACTAAAGATAAAAATGTTAGAAGTTTATTTATGAATGGTCGTCATTTTAAGATTATGTTTATGATTACTATGCAATATGCTCTAGGTATTCCGCCGAATCTAAGAACTAATATTGATTATGTATTTATTTTAAGAGAAAATTATGTCTCAAATAGAAAACGTTTATATGAACATTATGCGGGTATGTTTCCTAATTTTGAGATGTTTTGTCAAGTAATGGATCAATGTACAGAAAATTATGAATGTTTAGTTGTTCATAATAATGCGAAAAGTAATAAATTAACCGATCAAGTATTCTGGTATAAAGCCGAACCTCATGATGATTTTAAATTATGTAGTCACGATCATTGGAACTATTCAAAAGAAAATGAAAATAATGAAATAAATAATAATAATTTTGATAATAATAATAAAAAACAATATAATATTACAAAACAATGGTCTTAAATTACCTTAAAGACTATTTAAAAAATCGCTAATTTTATCATAACTTCTGTGTGGGAATGATTCTCTATTACCATCTTTTTCTAAGAAAAGACTTGGAAATCCTTTAACACCATATTCTTTTACTTTGTCTTTATCAACATCTGAATTATACATAATTATATTTATATTTTTACCATTAATATTTTTACCGTCAAATTCAGATTTTACACGTTCAAAATCAGGTAACATACGTTTTGAATGACCACACCAAGGAGCATATACAAGGACTAAATTTACGTCACTCCCACCAGAAGGACTGGGTTGATTATTTTGATCCATAACAGGTCTTTGACCCATAGGTCTATCTTGACCCATAGGTCTATCTGGTCCCATAATACTTCCTAGAGACTTCTGAACATTTTTAAATACCATATCTAATGGCATAAATCCAGGGTTCCATACTTCGTCAAAAGGTTTAAAAATCATAGAATCTTGGACTAATAATCCATTCCTTTGATTAATCGTCCTCTTTTCTGCTGGGGGTTTTTGTGCCATAACTTCTAAAGCCCGTTTGGTTGATGGCGAAGGTTCGGGTTTTCTCTCTCTTAACTCAATACCCACGGGTTTTTCCATTTGAACACCTGGTATTTGTGGTTCATTTATAACTTTCCCACTTGGATTATCAGAACCTCCATTTAGAGTATCAGTTTCTTCACCAAATGGAGCAATATTAGCAAATCCACTAATACGATCTTTAAATAAATAACAAAGACCGAAACCAACAATAACAAAAACAATCATTAAACAAACGTCGTCATCACAATATTTCTTAACCATATTTACTAAATCTTTGAGAGGGTTCATTTATAATAACTATAATAAAATATTTTATGAGAAATTATTTAATATAAATCTTTTAACTTCCAATATTCAAAACTATTTCCGTAAGGTCTTTTTATTATAAAAGGTATACGTTTTTCATTAAATTCTTTTACAGCTATATCATAAGCATTTGAGAAATTTTCTGGATTTGATATATATATTTGACCACCACAATTTATTTGATTTGCTCTTTCTGAAAGAACTCTACATTTTTCATATTTTGTTAATATTGGATTTGTTTTATATGTCTTCTTATGTTTATTATATTTTCTTAGTATCTCAATCATTTTTTGATCATCATTTTCTTCTACTACAATCTCAGTAATATCATATTCATCCCCAGTGTATTCAACCTCTTCATTATATTCTTCATCCATAATATATATTTGTTATAATGATATATATTAATTTTAAATCAAATTTAAATACAAAATTACTAATTAATTTACATTTATATATTACCACAATCATTAATATGCTGATCTAAAGTATGTAAAACTGTATTATCACCAATTCTTCTAAATGGTTCGATAGCATTCTTTTGAGGATCAAAAAATAATGGCTCCCAACGATTAATACCTACCCCTTTTAATTCAAAAGCATTATTCGTTAGACGACTACTTACCTGATGATAACCGCCATCTTTAAAATTTAACATTTGCTTTTCCTCGCCTTCTTGACCTGGGATATATTGTTCTTTAGGATTATTACTTAACTTCCTAGTAATATTTTTTAATTCACTATCTGTATCAAAAAAATTTTCATCCATTAAAGAACCACCATTCTTTTGTAAGATCATAGTCGGTGCCCAGGGATAACTAATCTGATTTCTCATTTCATTTAATCTATATTCACCTGGTCCACTGGTAAATATATTACTATTATCATATTTAATTGAACCATTGTCTAAAGTATTCATATTATATTATGAATATTATAAAAAAAATTAATATTTAATATTTACTGAAAAGTTTTTTCTTGGCATCTTCTTAAATAATCAGCATTTCTAACCATTTGTCTCGTGGGTAGGCCTCCTCTTACCCAGTCTTGTTTAGAATCTTCAGGGATAATATGTTTATGATCTTGAACTTCCGTCTTTAATTTAGGTATCATTGGTAAGAAATAATTACCAAATGTAACCTCACTTGTTCCAATACAAGGTTTTTGATCACCTGCAAAATCACCTGGTCTGATAATAGATTCCGTGTCTACATCATAATAACCTTTTGTTAAATTAGGAGTAGTCGCTGAAAGTCTTTCAAAGACTTGATTTATCATACGTGGATTAGTTAATTTATTTTCACCTATTCTTAAATCACTATCATTATCAACTAAACATCCCTTTTCTCCTGACCATCCAAACCCACCTTTTAAATGAATACCCGGTTGAGATGTCTGAATACTTTGAGCTTCTTTTAAACCACATTCACAAGCAAACTGGTTATCTAAATGATAATAACCCGGACCCTGAGACTGCATAACATCTAAATCCATAGTTAACTGATCAGCACGAATACTAGCTTTCTTAAAAAGTTGAAATTTATCAGGTTGTGTTTCGGCATTACCGCAGTTCTGTAACTGCGGTGGAGGATTTCCAGCAACATAACCATTATAACCATTATTTCCTAAAACTTCTGTCATTTAATATATATATTGATAAAAATAAAAAAATTATAAGAATTAAAATTTAAGAATTTCCTGTAGAACCACCCGGTCTACCATTCGCACTTAAACAAGCTATTTTATTACCCTCTTTACAAGTAGGAGGAGTTCCATAACACCACTGAGCAAATGACCCTTGATCATTTGGAACTCTATTTCCAGGAACTGTATAAAATTGTCTCTGACTATTATTTTTACCGAATATATCATTCGCATCCCTGTATAAATCTTCATTAAATAATTCTTCTACTCTTCTCTGAACACCTTTATTATTGTAACTAGGACACGACTTAGGGGGGGGAGGTTTATCTGAACCATAATCAGCTAATGAAGGATTCATAAAAGGATTATCTTTATCGGGAACTCTACATTCTGTATTTAAATCATTGATTTTTACTAAATCATCTAATTTATCGCTCATAGAATCTTTCATTATAGCATCTGTATGAATATCTTCTTGTTTATACCATATAATCCATGTAATACCCATAACAATTAAAGGAATAATTAAATATTTTTGTTCTCGCTTCATAAGATACATAATAATTGTATAAACTATTGATAATCTTACAATCGCATTTAACTTTCTTAAAATATCAAATCGTTTTGAGGGGAATATTTCTGTAATGCTATCTTGTGAAAAAAGAATAGTCGGATCATTATACCAAAAAGGAGTTGTTATCATCTTTTTACTATATCTTATAAAAATAAATTATTATTAAAATTAAATTTATATCTATTATTTTATTTATCTATTATCCCGTTTTTCTTTAATTTTTTCTCTTAAACGACGTTGTTTTTCTTCTCTAGATAATTCTTCTCCATTACTCGGTAATGGTGTATCTCCTGTATCCACATTAGATTCACCCGACTGATGTACGCCTTGCATTCCCTGCATCATATTTTTAAACATAGGATTTTCACCCATTTGACCCATCATGCCTTCTGCTTCTCTTTTTAAACCATCTTGTGTTAATTCACCCGAAGTCATCTTTTTTTCCATAACTGAATTTATATTATTAAAAATTGCCCCCATTTTATCAGGATTCATTAATTGCGCCATTAATTCCATAGGATTACTATTTTCATCTACATTGCCAAACATACTTTCAACATCTAATCCTTTAGCTACTTCTTTTGCTATTTCACCTATACCACTATCCATTAA
>JACKZZ010022052.1_pt1 | contig 14971 bp, 8 predicted proteins | sample 8027871 | NCBI WGS metagenome assembly JACKZZ01 (sample SAMN15724774, study PRJNA655200) | protist metagenome | isolation source: fluorescence activated cell sorting (FACS) single amplified genomes of... | place: USA: West Boothbay Harbor, Gulf of Maine | collected 2000-07-19
AGCAAGAGACAGAATCCCTCAGGGATACCAATGTAAGGCTCTCAAATATACTGCATGCGCCGCGACTAGCATCTGATGAAGGCGGAGTGAGTGATTTGGCCTTTAAGTCTTACTTAGCTATCGCTGCGCTACTCGTCTCTCGAAGTGACATGCTTTCAGCTGGAATTCGACGCATTGAGACCTATTTCAAAATAGCACCGAGTTGTATGAAGTTGTTAGACCGAACAACTGGTTTAGCTGATTATGAAGATTTGGTATGGGACAAATATGGCCCTTTATTGATAAAACAAGAAGAAATAGCGAAAAGAAATAAACGAACTGGTGCAACTTTAAACAAAAAACGCGACCTTTTGGCATCTCTTAAAGAGGCCACTAAGTTTACTGTTGAGTCTGTGGAAGCAGGAGCGAAAAAGGACGGGGATAAGGGCGGCGGTAAAGGTGATAAGGACAAGGACAAGGACAAGGATAAGGATGTGGATAAGGATGGGGATAAGGGTGGAAAAGGAGATACTCCGCCTATTTCTACTTCTATATCAATAGGGAGCGAGTCAGAAGAGAAACAGGAGGAAGAGAAAGAGCCAGAGAATACCGCTGAGGACCGTATGTTCGCTTCCCTTGATGGTGAAGGAGCGCGAAAGTTGGTTAGACAGCTATGTCGCATGAGAACCCTATCCTTGATACGTGCATGCATGGTGGTCGATTCTGCGGCAGAGCTGATCCGTGGCTGGGGCTGGGACCCGTACAATCCCGACTACGATCCGCAGTATGGTCTACATCCTATCGCGGAGATGTTGCGTGTTCAGGTTTATTCACTAGGGTATACCCGTGGGCGTATCCTACAATGTCTTGGTTGTGTTCGTCCCGCTTGTGATGAATTCGAGAGAACTCTGAAGATGTGTAGTATGAGAAACTACCCACAATACAAAAAAGTTTTCATCGAGATTATCAAATGTCTAATTGAAATAGGTGATGTAGTAATTGCAAAGGAGAAGTTACTGTTCATGATCCGATCTTCAGTCATAGAAATGGATGCTAATAGTGAAGTAGATCCAGAACTTCTTATTTTTAAGATGGGACAAAAAGAGCTTGGCTTGTTATATCTTCTTGTGGAAGCAAAGATTGAACAAATTGCACGACAAGGTTACAAAGACACCACTCAAAACCGCATTTTCAAGGTCCAACCGGATGGATGTCTGATCCGCTACACCGATCTGGATAGCTCATCCGACTCGCGTTCTGGACGTACCTTCCTCGAGGCACGTAAGGTATACAGTCTCGAGGCGATGAAAGAGAACCAGCAAAAGGAGGACGCCTTTCTAGATGTTCGTAAAGACTGGCTTGAGAAGTACCGAGCGGCGAAAGAGAATGCTCAAATGTATGTTGATGCTGTCACGAGAGACGTGATCCCGCTGTCTTCATCGGGCCCCAAGGGTCCTCCTAAAAAAGATGATACTGCTGTGGAGGTTGATGCCAAGAGACCAGCGAGTACACCAATTAGAAAGTTAAGAAATGATTATAATGTTGATTGATTGATTTATTGTGCAGCATGTAGCTGGCATAGTTGATGGGATGTAACATGCTTAAATTTATATTTTTATTCGCAAACAAAACATTCTCTAGCTGTATAAAACTGTTAAATGGCACTCCAAATGCTATTTTTGGGTTTTTCCAACAATGCAACTGAATCATTGTATTCTACCCCAAGACCTTTTGCCTGGGCCTTGATTTCTTCCAAATAATATTGTTTCAATTCATCTGGATCTGTAACTAGCGATGTATCAACAACTAATGTCCCGAAAAGACCACCACCATAAGAGATAATAATTGCTTGGTTTAACAGGTTGGGGAAAACAATCTTCATCCCACACAGACGATATCTACCAAGAAAGAGTGCCTTTTCTGGACCAGGAATATTCGAGAATACCATTGAGTGGCGTGAAAATATATCACTAGCTGTTTGCTTGGCAAAAAAAGTTGGTAAAAGAGAAAGTAAATTAGACTGCACCCAATTTTGGACAATAACTCGTGTAGAATTTTTAATTCCAGTCATTTCCTTTTGACTCTCAGTAAGACGCGCTTTAGCATCATCAGCAGCTACAGGCATTGCTGCAGACACCATAGCCCACTTGTTAGACATTGCAATATCCATGTCTTCTTGTTCTTCTCTTCCCCTCGGGAAAGCGACCGGAATGAGAGCTCGCATTTGTAGCTTCTTGGAAAATTCAGAAGACATAGCAGGATCCTTTCTAGCTTGGCAATATCTCTTTAATGCCCCCGTAACTCCACATAAAACAACATCATTAACTGTAACACCAGCTGCATTCTTTAACTTTTTCACGAAGTCAAGTTTGAGAGTTGGCAAAGTTACCATTTTTCGCTTTTCCAAATCCATTGGTGCTTTTTTATGACCAGGATCAGTCACTATTGTCTTAGTATCATATGACGACATTGCAAGAGTAACAACAGAAAAAAAGCTTTTAATCAGATCGAATAACAACCAAACATAATTCATACTCTTAATTCCATTTGTTGCTCCTTGCATCTTCTCCGCGATATTCAAGGTGACCATATCACCATCAGCTCCTACCCGAAACATCTTTTGCATTGCTGAAACAAGAGCGATACCATCTCCAATAACGTGATGTACACGGAATAATGTCGCTGATTGGCCGCCTCCAGTATTAGGAAACAAGTGCAGTCTCCACATCACGTGACCATCACTACCATCAAATTGAGATTTCACTACTTTCTCAATTTCCCTATCTATCTCAGCTTCGTCAGAGCAAGGTGTAGTAATAATTATTTTATCAAGATCCAATTCATGCAGCTCTTTAACCGTGAACTCATACTGACCAGAAGAAGAATTTTTAGTACAAGAACTGCGGAATCTCACGTAAGAACACATATTCTTACAAGCGTCATATACGGCTAATTTATCAGGACACTCTTTATAAGTCAATACACAATTGACAATAGGCTCAGCTACATTCATATTGTCTGGGAAACTACCAGCAACCAAAGTATGAGAGTTGAAACTCATTGATCTCACACGGCCATGCTGTTTCTTTTTACCATTTCCTCCACGCCAACGTAGTAAACCTACTGTGGCTGTTCCAAGAAGAATGTAAAATAAAGCAGATGAATCTTGCATTATATTCGATATGGATTCCATTTTATTTTCTATGCAACCGTCAATGATCCACCTTTAAAATCCAAAGATTCGGGTAACCTGTTCGAAAGTCGGGTTTCTTCCTGCTCCGAATCGGCCGAATCGGTATTTTAACCACGGTTCTTAGTCGGGACCCACCCAAACAAACGATAAAAGATCAAAGTTAACTGATTGACCCCGTTCAACAACATGCCTAAAGATGTTGAAAATCCAATGAACTCAAATCGCCGCCAATCCGTCACTCTCAAGGAGCATGAGATGTCGTCTGGTGATGAGGTCATGAATTTCGAAAAAGCGATGCATTTCAGAAAAAGTGTTCTCCCCCAGCGTTTGTACGATACTACATCAAAGAAATGGCGCCAAGCAGGTCTCGGAGAAACACACGCATTGGACCAAGACGGCAAACAAGGTGCACCTGTAGAGAATTATAATTTTTGGAAAGATGGCAATGAGCAGTTTGACGAGTTTGGTATCGGCATTTCCATGTATATGGATACGGTCATGGCCTTTGGCTTTTTGTTTCTTCTTCTTGCGCTGATAAATCTTGGTGCAGTGGGAGCAAATGATTACGATGACCAACCTGCGATGTTAAAAGGAAGTGCATTTGGTGCTGTTCTTGACGATTTGACAGGTTCACAAACTTCAGCTGCTATTTTTACGACCTTTATTCTAGCTGAATTTGCGATCATTTGGTTTCTATTTGAGGAGAATGCAATTAGTAAAATAGATGATGCCGCAGAAACCACTGAAGATTACAGTGTAGTGCTTCATAACCCTCCTCCAGAAATTACCGATCCAGAAGTTTACAGAAATTTCTTTGAGGATCGTTGGGGTGATGTTTTAGCTGTAACCGTTGCTCGTATTAACGGCACATTAATCAACAAACTTGCTGAACTTCGTGCACTTAAATATCAACTATCTATTGATCAGAAAATTGCAGGTGGTAAGTTGGGTTATAAAGAGGCAGATTGGGCATGTATCCGTCCTTACCTTGTGACCGCCTCCCACGAGACGAATTTGGAGCGTGAAGCAACACTTGAGGGAGAGATTAAAACTTTAAAATCTGAATTTCCTAATCCTGATGCCTGGAAAGTATATGTTACATTTAATTCCCAAGCCACCAGGGAAAAGTGTATTGACACATTGAAACTTGTATATTCGAAACAATCTGTTGAATTGAAAATGGAAAGTGATGACAAAACTCATAATAAACAATACAAAGGTTATCGAATCAATGATACTCTTCTTCATGTAACACCTGCACCAGAACCATCGACAGTCTTATATCGTAATTGTGATCAAACATTTAATGGGTTATTAATCGGACTTGGTGTGTCATATGGAGCTACTTTACTTATGGTTGTAATATCATTCTTCATTATTCAAGCATTGGCCGAAAAATCTCCCGCAGGTTTAGGTATTGTCGTTCCACTCATTAACACTATTTTACCTCAAACTATTTTCTATTTAACACAAAATTGGGAAAGACATGCTTCATTAGATACAGAGGAAGCATCACTTCTATTTAAAATTCTGTTTTTTAGAATTATGTCAACAACTGCACTCATTTATATTGCAACAAAATGGGAAGATCGTTTTTCTGAAGATGCACTTCTCTCTGCCCAAAACGTTTTGATTGTGGATTGTTTTCTCGGCCCCTTTTATAGGGTTCTTGATCCTATTGGTTTGTTTTATCGTCATATTTTGGCACCGAAAGTGTGTAGTACACAGATTGAATACAATACTTTCTTTTTACCAAACTCTTTCTCTTTGGCAGAGCGTTATACCGATATTATTAAAACCGCCTCTGTTGGTCTTTTCTTTTCTATTGCTCTTCCAAGTGGTCTCTTCATTACATCCTTTGCTATGTTTACAACCTATTTTAGTGACAAATGGGCTCTGTTTAACTATTGGGAGACACCACCAAAGTTTAATCAGAAAATTCCCCAACTGAGCAAATTATTTTTCGTGTTCCTTATTTTTATGCAGTCTATTGCAGGACTTTATTACTTTTCCAATTGGCCATTTAATGCTACTTCAAAAGAGGCAGATTGTGCCTTCATATGGTGTACTTTAAAAGGTCCTAAAAATGTAGATAAGGAATCTGCTAGTAATTTCTACCAGATCCTTCTTACATATGGATTCGTATGCTTCATCTGTACATTTATTGTATATGGCATTTTGGCCTTCTATTTAGCTTCATTTGGGCCAGCCCTAACAGGACGCACTACCATGGAATTGTTTAACGGTCCCCCACATGACGCTATCAGGAAGTTGGCTGGCTATATTGGACTACTTCCGGCTCAGTCGATTGCGATTCCCGCCTACTTAATCAATAAACAGCTAGTCGGACAAACTCTTGCCAGGTGTTTCCCAACACATTTCGCACCTACATCACAAAAACAAAATGTTGTTTCAAATGCTCAATTGGTTTTTATCGAGGGAGAGCCTTTCTACATTCCTCGTGTAAGAAAGTTCAACAGGCTTCATCCTTGCGTATGTGTCGATACTGCTGGAGTTTCCTCGACTCGTTATCCAACTTCCGCTCACAATTTAGATCTCATCATGGACAAAAAAGAGCAAGAGCAATATCTTTCTAAAGTTTATGATAACACGAAAAAAGTTGTGAAGGCTTCGAAATCAGGAACGACGGTGCTAGCAACACAAACAAAAGATAGAGCAGAAGGCGGAATTTTTAAAAACTTGTTTGGCAAGATCAACGAGATTAAAGCCGGCCTTAAATAAAAATATTTCTGTTTCATCCTTTATTTTTTTAGTTCCAATTCACTTTCATTTACTTTCATCAAAGCCATGTCATCCATTTTCTTCCATCAGCGTGTCTTTTCAGAGTAATTCGTCGTTTTAGAAGTATTCCAGACTCTAAAATATCATTTAATCACTTTTATTGAGATTACTATAGTAATATTCTTAGTATTTTTTTACGAACTGATAAATTAATATTGAACTACATCTCATCCCACTCCAAATTCTGGTCCTGTTCAAGGTGAACTTGAACTTTAATATGGTAAAAAGAACCCCCCCTGGGCTTGTGCATGCAGATAGTAAATTAACTAAGAATGATAAGTCTTACTATTTTGATGTTACTGGTCATGTTATTGCCAATGTTGACAATATGACGAATATTAATAGGCCTAGGGTATTTGACAAATTGGATTGTGGATTCAATATAGGTATCAACAGAAAGCTTAAATGACAATACCATATAAATCGGAAAAAAACTTAACTGCACTAGAGATACTTTAGATCCCGTAGAGATTATTTCCTTTGATCAGAATGGGTGTTTTGATTAAAGGTCGATAAAATGGTTAGAGCAATTGACGGATAGATCCACAGTAAATAAAATTTTGAGCCAGATTAGTTTCGTTTTTGCCTACGGATTAGGTGCTGTTTGTTATGCAGCAGAGCTTAGAAGATTGATAATGATTAATGATAATTCTAATCGTTATCAGCAACAATTGAATAATTTATGGATGATCGGTAAAGTTCATATAGGGAGTAAATAGAGGGAAATTCTTCCTCTATTATAATCAATTAGCCATTAAAATTATTAGAAAACTATATTATGATTTAATTTAATTTCATTACTACAACAACAGATACCTACAATAAGAAGTGCGCATTTACTTCCACGAAATAGCGAGATCCACTTGGCGAGCGGAAGTCGCTCTCATGATGCGATCAGCCAACCCTGGACCCAGTGGCTGCGTTACTGCTGTCCCTACATCCGCCAGTACCACGCGAGCGGCCCCCGATAAGCACTCCGCCCAGCGCAAGGCCTCGAAAAGCCCTCTTGCGGCTTCAGCTGCGTCGCCCGAGCTAGAGAGGTCTCTGTATGCGAGGCATGAGTCCTTCGCTTGGCCCAATTGACCCGCGAAGTCAAGCACCACGAGAGATGCTTTCGCTTCTTCTGCTGTGACGTTTAACGACCCTTCAAGTGTTTCACATAAATCAGTAAAGGTAGTTATTTGTAGAGACCGGGCAAGGAAACAAGGTACATCAGGGGCGTAGTGGGTGATGGCCTGCCCCGGTGCCTGTTCTCCGGCGACTGATACTGGTACTTGAATAGGAGTCGATCTAACTGCCTGTTCCGGCCCCTTCTCCTGCTCCTTGAGTTGGGCATGCATATTAACTGACCGCGTCACTACTTCAACAGACCATGTATTCGACACCGCATGCGCTAACAACTCCGTCTGCAGCGCTACCTGTGTTACTGCCCCCTGACGGAAGATCACCACCATCCGTCGGGAAAGATCTATCTTGCATACGGTGGATTCTATTCCATGCAGACACGTTGAACTCGAAGAAGATGAGGATGACGAGGGCGCAGCAATATTCGTAGCACTAACACTAGCACTAGAACTGGGACTGGAAGAGTACCTGCTCTCATATACGGTCCCATCCCCGTTGAGAACGCGGACCCCCTTCGTTTCGAGATCTGCCAGCACATGAGCTGCTTTCGTAGGACTAACATGACCGAATCGATTCGCACTGGGCGCCGCGATAGGGACCCCACTCGTCGCGAGAAGGTCGAGCGCAAGTGGGTGGGATGGACAGCGAATACCCACAAATCCAGTTTCTGCGGTCACTTTCAACGGTATGCATGCAGCAGCCTTGACAATCATGGTGAGGGGACCGGGCCAAAAGCGATTTCCTAGCAGTCGGAACACCTCTTCCTCTTCCTGTCCTACATCAATCAATTCAATTCCAGCCTCTAATGTAGCTACATGAACAATCAAAGGATCAGTCAGAGGTCTGCCCTTAGCAGTAAAGATAGATACGACAGCCTTTTCATCAAGGGCATTGGCACCTAATCCGTATACCGTTTCAGTAGGAAATGCAACCAAACACCCATTACGAATCAATTCAGAAGCTTCGGCGATACCTTCCTCACTTGGTTCAATCATTTATAGTGCACAAAGTAGATCAATCTCTTTCGAAGAAAATTAAATAACAAGAGAGTTTATGGTTAAATTCCTATAAAAAATCCAACCCCCGGTCCTAAAGTATAGAGTGCAAGGGTTAATTTTGTACATACGGACCGGAAGTCGAAACCTAGCCACACCAGACACGTAAATCGGGCGATATATTTCTCCCACAGTCGACGCAATATATAGATATAGGAGTTTGAATAATAGTAATGAAAATCAATAATTATAATAAGTATTGTATAACGAAGTTATATATTATTTTGCGGTAGGGTATCGTTTTCCCATTGTCCGTATTGAACACTCCCATCGGCTTTTGTCAGCTTGCCGGTTCCATGTCTCATATCGTCCTTCCACTCACCGACATACATCTGACCATCAGGCCAGGTGTAAGTACCTGTACCATCCTTTTTGCCATCTTTGAATTGTCCGGTGTAAGACTTGCCATTCTCAGGGAATGTGTGCGTACCAAAGCCGTGCTTCTTGCCATTTTTGTAGCCACCAACGAATTTCTCGCCACTAGACCAGGTGTGAGTACCAGTTCCACTCTTCTTGCCGTCTTGATACCCGCCTGTATACACCTCACCAGAAGGCCAGGTAAATGTACCATTGCCATCCTTTTTATCCGCCTTATATCCACCACAATAAGTACGACCATCCTTGTACGTACACGTTCCTGTTCCATCCATCGCGTCCGCTTTCCATTGTCCTACGTACATCTTGCCACAAGGCCAAGTGGACGTACCGGAACCATCCTGCTTGTCGTCCTTCCACTCACCGACGTATTTGTGGCCATCAGATTGGGTGTAAGTACCCGTACCATGCATATTACCATTCTTGAAATCGCCTTCATAGACCTCTCCATTTTCGTAGGTTCTCTTTCCCTGCCCACAAGCCTTACCATCAACAATAGGTCCAATGTAGGTATACGGGTTTCCATATGTACTAGTCCCTTTAACCGTGTGTATAATCGCACAAGAATGGCAAATATCATAGTCACCGCAATTGCGGCAGTGGAAATTAACGTGCCCATTTTGTTCGAGATGTTCACATTGACAATTATCACACCAAAAGTCTGAATTGTTTCCATTCGGTGTCATTTCAACTTGGATAGCCTCCATAATATGACCTTTATTGCACTTTGGGGAGGGTGCCATGGGTGCGAAGATGGCAGTGGTAGCGATTGTGACGGGTGTTTTGTAGTACCCTTGCCCGAAAACTCCCAATCTAAAAGCATATCCCTGCTTAATTTCTGTGAAAGTACTTGATGGAATAAATGTTCCGTCTTCTACGGCATTTTTAGCACTAAGAGCTTTCGCAGCAACTTCTTCTGATGACGGAACAGGCACGACAGGCACAACAGGTTGTGCGCCGAATTTAGATGAAGCAAAGATTTCTTTCACAGTAGGGGAAGGAGTAGACTTAGAAGTACCCATAGCTCGATGAATATTGCAGCGAAGAGGCATGATGCGTTCAAGCGGTCAGTCGCACACGATCCTTGGCGGGTTTCTCCCTTGTTTTTTTCTTTCTTTTCTGGAGCCTTCCTCGTTGCGCGACCCATTCCCATGGATTCCCACATATCTCTTTAAAAAAAAAGGAGAATTTCTTACAGTACAGTAGCTCTTTGTTTAATTATTAGAATTATAAAATTAAATATAGTAAAAATAAAAAAATAAAACCAAATTACTTGTTCTTCTTACTTTCAGCTTCATCTTTACCGACATTGTCATCGAGAGCTTGTAATCTTTCAATAACAGGAGGATGAGAGTAGTGCACAAGAGAGTAGATGGAATCGGGTACTAGGTTACCCAAATTCTCTTTCGATATTTTGATCAGTGCGGATTTCATATCTTCGCCCATACCAAGGTCCTTTGCGAAAGCATCAGCTTGGAACTCGAGGCGACGAGAGTTCCAGTTAAGAGCTATTGATGCGATTTTGTCAACAGGAAGCCATATTGTCTGCATGAAGAGGAGTAAACCAATTATTGTTGGAGGTTGTCCGCCAGCTGCGAAACCAAAGGCAGTGAACATATCAGCGGAGTGCTGGAAGTAGCTATAACTCAAGAACATGATAAATATGTACAATTGCGTGATGATGAAGCCCATCATCGTGTGGCCCAGAGCCCAATGTCCCATTTCATGGCCTAAAATAGCTAATAGCTCAGGTAAAGTCGTAGTTTTGATAAGTGTGTCATATAACACGATGCGCTTATTGTTGAAGAAGCCATAAAAATAAGCATTGCTGTGTGACGAGCGCGCGGATCCATCCACCACAAACAGCTTCGTCAGGGGGAATTTAAGATCAGCCGCCATCTTATTAATAGCATCTCTTGTGGGCCCTTCCTCCAATGGTTCGTATTTGTTAAAGAGGGGCGCAATGAGAACAGGAAACAATGTGAGCATTATAATAGAAAATACAAGGAATAGAAGCCATGTGTATAAATAGAAGTGCTCTCCGCATTTGTTCACGATCCATACGAATGCACATAGTAAGGGTGAGCCGATCAACACCTGCAGGATAAAGGCAATCACCTTGTCCTTCATAAAAAGCCCGAAGGATTGTTTGTTGAATCCATGCTTCTCTTCTATCCAAAAGGTACTGTACACGGAGAATGGAAATGCGAGTACTATTTCTACGATAGTAGTCAAAGCGATGAAGACACAAGTTACCATCATCTCCACTCGGAGGTCGGAACTCTCCGCAGGAATTAAGAAAGTTTGACTATGAGCAACTTTAGCTGAATAATCCCACATAAAGGGCATAAACCCTAGCAATAGAGCGATATTCCCCTGGATAAAAGAGAAGCACGATTCAAATAAGCCGAAAGAAGCCTTGTCAGCACCATAGTCATTAGACTTCTCGAACGTATCCTGTTGGAAAAGGCCCACCAAATGAGAAGGCAACTGTCGGTTTTGCTGAGCAGACAAGATTTTGGCTTGCTGCCTTTTATCGACATAGAAATTGAAAAGAAATAATCCAAATGTTGCTGCAATTGTAATTTGGAGATAAAATGCATTTAATGTCTCGTCTCCTGCACATCCTTCTTGTTTATATGTTGGGTAATCACCCCATTTAAATGAATCCATAATGAATTACGATATAGGCCTCGCTTACCTCTCTCTCTCTCAAGAAGAAAAGGATTAAGCTTTTTCCAAATCATTTCATAATAAAATCCTCTTTTTCAAGCAGGAGGATGCAACATCAGCTCATTAAACGACGCAACTGGGCAATAAAATTATTCGGTTGTTGGGGGTACGAGGATGACCATGGAGTCTCGCCCCTCATTCCTTTCTTCTTGCCGATGAGTTGTTGTGGAACTTGTTGTCTCGCTGGTATAGTTCAAAGCCTCGTGATCAACGAAAAGCCCTCATTTTTACCATACTTTCAAATGGGTTCATCGGGTTGGACCACTTGCTGTCTCACAGCCCTCCCGGGGACTTTAGGTCCACTTGGTGGGTGTGTTGTATTTAGCTTAGTAAGTTTATTTCAGAGAGATGAAGTAATATCTAAGTATAAGATAGAGGAAGAGGATCTCGGCTGTGGGTACTGTTGCAACCGTCTATGTATATCGTGCCACTACCCCTGCTCCTACTATCAGATGTATGTCAGTGTATTGGAATGGAATCGAGACGCAAAGGACAACATCCCTCAAGCACTACAAACCTCTAAAGGCGAATCGGGACAATCCAAGACCTATAGAGTCATACTTCCCCCTTCAGCTCTGCCTGGCGACGATATCGATATTTATTTACCACAAGCTGAGCAGATGGTTAGAGTTAACGTACCAGTTAACCTTCCCAACCCTATCCCTGCTGGTACGTACATTGATGTTTGTGTCAACCTACAGGGCAGCCAGCTTGCCAGGTCCCCCGCATCAATATCCAACTCTAGCTCCTATGTTTAGTGTAAAGTATATAGTGCACTTCATTTATATATAATAGGTCAATATGACAAGAGATGGTGGATACGGCAAAAATTGGGAAAAGGGGAATCTTTCATCCCCCATCTTTCATGATTTTTGTATATTGAAGTACTTAGTTAGTATTACCATATATTCATCTTATCTTCCTTTCTAATAACATTTATGTACTGAAGTAATAAAATCACTACCAAATACAATACCCTATCCCATAGTTATGTCTTCGTTACAACATCACCTTTCATCTGTTTGTATCCGTATTGAGTATTTTGGTCTAAAAAAAAAGGGACTGCCTAGGACTCCGGGACTGGGTTTTAACGAATCGATTTATTTGTGTTGAACGCTCACATACATCCTATCATGATATCTTCACTAGACATGGATGGAACTGAGGGTCCTGGTTATCCTTTGATCAATGAAAATACTACATTTGGGCGCGAAAAGAAATGCGATGTGCGTGTAAAGCTCGCTAGCGTAAGTCGTTTGCAATGCCAGATCGTTTTAGATGAGAATAAGATGTGTAGATTAGAGCAGTTGTCGTCGACGAATCCTACGTTTGTCAATGGAGTACCCTTAATCTTAGGGAGCAACGAATCGACTATACTACAAAACGGTGATCAAATCAATCTTTGTGGAAAAGTTTTTTTGTTTCGTCAGATTGCAAAAACTAATCCCTTAACAAAAGCTGAGGTCCTCCCCAAGCACAAGCCTAGTCTTTATTCCATCCAAGAGAATAGAACAGAGGAGTTAGCTGAGCTTTGTAAAGAGGCGCAGGAGTCTGAAGAAATGGTGATGGAATGCGATGAAGTTGTAGAAGAATCAATACCTGAAGCAGAACCGGAGCAGATCCACGAAGGTATCATTATTGAACAAGAAGTAGAAGTAGAAGTAGAACAGCAAGACGAGGAACGAGAGAAAGAGCAAGGACTAGGACATGAAGAAGGAATTGGAGAGGAAATCAATATGGCGTTGTCCGAAATCGATCATCATTGTGGTGTCGGTTCACCGATGATGTCTCGATTTTTGAAATCAGACTCTCTTGGCTATAGCGAGGGGAGGAAGGAGGAGGAGGAGGAAGGAGATGTAAAAGCAGAGGAGGAAGACGAAAGAGAGCAAAGTGGAGACGATGCAGTTGAATTCGAAGTAGAAATAGACAGCGCATTTGTCGAGCATATTATTGAGCAGCAGCAACCAAGCCCCAGCCATAGCAAAGTGTCAAGCCTAGACCATGAATATCTGAATATTAAACCTCAGCGGGCTGACCTCCAAGACCAAGAAAAAGACAAAGATGAAGTTCAAGATCGTGGCGAAGTCATAGAAGTAGAAGTAGAAGTAGGCCTTGCTGCATCGCAAATGCAAATGAACCCCACACTAAAAGCGGCTATACATGCTTTCCGGAAGAGCCTCGGAGGGGAAATAGCTTCAGCTACTACTCCAAAGAAAGAGGTTAGTAATACCGATTCAATGTGTATTAATAGCACCGTTTCGCCCTCATCTCCAAAGGAACAGGAAGAGAAGCAGCAGGTAGAAGAGCTAGTGCATACCATCCTTGACCAGGAGGACAATTCCACTGCATCCTTCGAGCGTCCTCAAGAGCAAGAGCAAGAGCAAGAGCTGGTGTGTGGTTCGCCCAATCTAAATAATTCTGGTTTCTCATTTAGTATAACGGAAGCGAGAAGAACGAGTGATGGTAACAGCGAGTGGCAGGTAGTCCAATACCCTTCCGCTTCTGAATCGACACCTACCTCTCGTAGCAGTAGAATGACTATGAGCGCAACTTCCAGTCGACGTCAAAGCCATAGTCGCTTATCAACCGCTTCTCACCAAGCCGAACAGTTAGATTCAGAAGTAGAAGTAGAAGTAGATGTGGAGGTTGATTCACAAGTACCATTTCATATGGTTGCCAAATTGCTCACTCCTATTAGAACCGCCATTCACTCCCGCAGGAAGAGTTTGAATCTAACAATTCCTGGAAGCGAGAAAAAGTACCAAAGTGCGGACGAGAAGACCTTCCTAGCCACTACCACTACGTTGCCAGTAACCACTCAATATATAGAATACGTAATTTCTTCCGTTTGTGCATCTATTTCATCGAAGCGACAGGAAAAGGAGCACGACTTTGTGCAGTCGATATTTGAGATGAGCGAGAAGGAGGTGAATCAGTTCGAGAGCGTTTTGGACATGGTTGTAGACGCATGCGTTTCTGAAGAACTATCAGTGTGCGACATAGCAGAGCTAGAGCCAGTGTCAGAGACCGAGGGAGTCAAAGAAGAAAAGGAACAAGAACACGACTGTGAGCTAGAGCCCGAGTTGGTTGTGTGTAGTGATACATGCATAGAACCTCTCCCTATCTCTGCCTCTGTCTGTGCCCCTGTCTCTGTCCCTGTGGTGGCTGATCAGGTAGAGGATGAAGATGTAGCTTTAGTCGACAGACATTCCTCCACGGACGTGATAATAGTAGATGGCGAGCGCGCGGTGGAAGTCGAAGCAGAGGAAGAAAAGGAAGACGAAGACAAAGACAAAGAAGAAGAGATAATTGTGCAACAACAAGTACTAGCAGTTCCATTGATAGAAGCAGCCGAAAGTGCAGCGGAAGGCACTGAATTAGTCGCAGTGGAGCCTAGTCCTATGGTATGCGAGGAGCAGATAGAAGACGAATCACCCGTATTTACCGACGAGCCAGAAGCGACTAGCGTACCTCTGCATGCTCCTACGGTTACGGTTAGTGAGGATGAGAAACCGGAAATAGAAATAGAAGAAGTGGAAGCAGAAGTATCTCTACCACAACGGCGATCCAAACGAGGGGGGGCTGAGTCTAAATCATCGCAATCTGGTGCAGAGGCAGAGGCAGAGGCAGTACCCAATCTTCCAGTTTCGAAAAGAGCAAGAAGGGGCCCAGCGGCGCGACCCACACCGGAATCGGAACCTGAACTAGA
>JACKZZ010009542.1_pt1 | contig 14970 bp, 12 predicted proteins | sample 8027871 | NCBI WGS metagenome assembly JACKZZ01 (sample SAMN15724774, study PRJNA655200) | protist metagenome | isolation source: fluorescence activated cell sorting (FACS) single amplified genomes of... | place: USA: West Boothbay Harbor, Gulf of Maine | collected 2000-07-19
ATTTCCGACCCCCCGTCGCTGACGAAGTTGATGGATGCGACGCGTATGGTGATCACAACTGTTGGTCCATATACCAAGTATGGCTCGCCGCTGGTCGCCGCGTGTGCTGCCGCTGGCGTGGACTATGTCGACATCACGGGCGAGGTTTCGTGGGTGCGGCGCATGATTGACGAATACGACGCCACGGCGAAGAAGACGGGTGCACGTCTGGTCTCGTGCGCTGGCTTCGACTCCGTGCCGTCCGATATCGCCGCACTCGTGTGCAGCGACTATGTGCGCTCAAAGGCTGCTGCTTCTGCGAAGCAGAAGCTTGGGTCACCGTTAGTGACACCGCCGCTGACGCTGTCCATGTACTGCACGTCAAAGTCTCGCGGGTGGGTAGGCATGCGTAGGTGTGCCGCCATTTCTCGTGCGACCGTTCAACCATACGACACGCACGTGACACGCATGTCCAAAGTTTGCCCTTCAACTCTCTCACAATTGTGCAACACGCTGACAACTAACAGTGGCGCTCCGGGCGGCACACTTGCCACGGTGTTCGAAATGGTGTCGCAGCCGTGGAAAGAGATGAAAGCTGCCATGCGCGAGTCCGCCAACCCGTATACGTTGACGCCCGCTCGCCGCCTGGCACCGCCAGACGATATGATGGCGTTACTCGACAAGAGTGGCATTCCGCTGCCGCTGCGTGCGCGCACCGGCAAAGGTGTTTCGTTTGACGGCGTCGCCGGCGGCTATGCGTTCCCGTTTATCATGGCGCCTATCAACCGTGCTATCGTGCATCGCTCCAATTCATTGCTCGATTATCGATACGGTGCCGCATTTGCGTATGATGAGTTCTCGCTGATGCGCGGCGGTGCGTCACTGAAGGCGCGAATCACAACAATGTTAGCGGCGTACCTCACCCCGCTCGCCATTGGACTGCTGACTCTGGCGCCGGTGCGCTGGCTCGCGAGGCGACTCGTACCGAAGCCGGGTGAAGGCCCCTCTATGAGCACTCGTTGCAATGGGCGCATTGACCTCGTCGTCGTCGGACGCGCGTGCGATGCCGACGCGGCGGCGGCGGCGGCGGCGAAGGCGAAAGTCGGCGACGCCGGCAGTGACGATACCATCGTGGTGCGCGCAGCCGTGAAAACGGTGAAAGGATTGGATCCGGGATGTAACGGCACAGCGGTGCTGCTCGTTGAGACGGCGCTATGCATGTTGGCTCGTGCGGAGGCCGCGGCTGGCGGCGCTGTCGACGATGACGTTGGCGCCACGACGGTGACAGAGGGCGGCTTTATCACTCCCGTCGCCGCGTGCGGCCGCGCTCTCATTCCGCGCCTGCGCGCCGCGGGCATCGACGTCACCGTCGGCGGTGCAGATGGATCGCTATCACCGGCCGTGTGAGCAGGTCAACTTAGTATGTATGTTATCACGAATAGATGGAGGAAGGTATTGTTATTTTATTGTGATTTTTAGGATCGAATTGTGATGCTACTGCACGCTGACCTTACCGCGTCCTCCATGACGAAAAACTTGGAGTTTGGGAGATTGGTAATTTGGTATGCGATGCTTGTGGTACGGAGCTGTCTCTCACCATCTACAAATGCGCTTTCTACATTATCTCAGTGCATGTCAAAGCGGCAGGCTGAATCCTTAGTCGAAACTCCGTCGAAGAAACAGAAACTGGACATGGCTGCCCGTCGATTTTTTATTGGTGGTAACTGGAAGTGCAACGGCACTCTCGCATCCAATGCGGTGCTGACTAATGGTCTCAGCAAGGGTTCGGTGCCCGCCGATGTGGATGTCGTCGTGTGCCCGACTTTCATCCACCTCGCTGAGACGCAGCGCGCGCTTTCGTCGTCGCGCATCTCCGTGGCGGCTCAGAGCTGCTCCGCAACCAAGCCGGGTGCGTTCACCGGCGAGATCGCCGCATCGCAACTCGTCGACTTCGGTATCGAATGGGTGGTGCTGGGGCACAGCGAGCGGCGCGCGAAGTTTGGTGAGTCCAATGACGTCGTTGGCACAAAGGTAGGCATTGCACAGGAGAACGGCCTGAAGGTGATCGCGTGCATCGGCGAGACGCTCGCGGAGCGCGAGGCTGGCAACCTCGAGTCGGTGTTGACGGCGCAGATGAACGCCATCATCGCTAACGTAAAGTCGTGGGCGGACGTCGTCATCGCGTACGAGCCCGTGTGGGCGATCGGCACCGGTGTTGTCGCGTCGCCGCAGCAGGCGCAGGATGCGCACTCCTTCCTGCGCACGCTGCTCGCCACCAAGGTCTCCGCCAACGTCGCCGCGACGACGCGCATCATCTACGGCGGCTCCGTCAAGCCGGGCAACTGCAAGGAGCTCGCCGGTAACGCTGATATCGACGGCTTTCTCGTCGGCGGCGCGTCGCTGAAGGCACCCGATTTTCTTGCCATTCTGCAAGCCAACGGGCCGTCGCGTTCGAAATTGTAAAATGTTCAACATTGAATATTGCACATGGTGTCGCATGAAATTGGCTGAGGGGGTCGTTAAAGTTGTCAATGCGTTCGATTGAATTCCATTGAGTGGATAATTAAGATGACAAACACTTTTATTTCTATATTGACGCATTGGAAATGCGCAACGCACGCACGCAGTACTATTAAGACGAATGAGTGACCACAGCTCTCGATGAACGCATTGACTTAAACGTCTGCCGATAGGTGACGAACGTAAAACATTCAGAGCTCAAACACTGCTGAGACGGAGTCACAGACAGTCACGATCAAAAGTTCGCCTACATTTGCTGCAATAATCAGTAAGCATCACCATAGCCGCCGCCGCCACCACCGCCTCTGCCAGCAACGGAACCTGTGATATGCTGCTCAAGCAATTCTTTGATCTGCGTATCATTTGCAATGATTTGCGCCTTCACCGCAGCGATACGCGCGCGCACATCCGCCGTCTCGCGCTCAACGGCATCCGCCTCTGTGTGCAGCGGCGCCAAAGCCTCCTCAGTGATCGCTTTCTCCTCTGCTACACGCTCAGCATTACGGTCCTGCTCTGCACGCCACTGCGCCAGTTCGCGCTGCATATGATCCAAATCCTCGTACACGAACTCCACACACTTGCCCAACGGGTTTGCCGCTTGGCACAGGGTCTGGATCTGTGAGCGCAGCTCGGCAAGCTGTTTCTGCTGGCCTGCGCGCGCCGCACTATCTCGGCCGGCGCCAATGCGACCGAGCTGCACACCGCCGCTGCCGCCGCCGCCACCGGCGCGGTCGCGTTCGGCTGCCGTCGCTGCCGCGTCCTGAGCCTTTTTGATGTCGCGCACGAGCTTGCCGTCGACGCCGCTGCCACCGATGTCGCCCATCTGGTTGGCCAGCGCCGCCGCGTTACGATTCTCCAGATCGTCGACGCCCACATCATCGTCACTGTCGTCACTGAGGGCACCTTCGCCCATGATGCCAGCCGCGACACGCTCGTTGTTGCCGCCAGCACTGCGTTGTCGCGCTGCCTCCATTGCCCTCTCCTCCGAAGCCGACGGCTTTGGAGCACTGTACGGGGGACGTACACCGCCGCCGCCTCCGTCGTCGTTGTTATCGCGCGGCGCGTACGCTTCGTCCCGTTGTCGCTGCTCGGCCGCGCGCCGTTCGGCACGCTCCACCCTCTCCCTTTCCGCCTCGCGCGCCGCACGCTCTTCCTCAGCGCGACGACGGTCGTCATCGCCACCACGTGCGCCGCCACCGCCGCCGCCGCTACCGCCGCTATTCATGACGTCCATAACGGCGGCATCATCGACGCCGCTAGCCGCGCCCGCCGCCATCCACTGCAGCAGTTCGTTGGTTCGCTCGGGCTCGAGGCCCGCCGCGATCTTCTTGGGCGACACCCGTTCAGCGAGCGGCGGCACCCACCCATTCGCTGCACTCACGTACGCGATGAGACGAGTCAGAAAGCGAAGCTTCGATCTGTAGTGTGCGACGTACATTGCAGTGTTGACATGATGACCGTAAGCTTTGCGAGCGTGATTAAGCGAGGCGCCACACGAGTGGTAACGCATGCACTACCAACTTTGTGTCTTTCACATTCTCCGATTGCATCTCGGCTGGCGGGAACAGTGTCGCAGCAAATCCGGTGTTGCGAATCACGGCCGTCGTTATATCATGCAAGTAACGAAATGGTGGTTTTTTCAAAAAGCGCTCTGTCAGCGACGGCTTTGTGATCAGCGCACCAAGCATGCGCTGCGTACGCGCCATGAAGTCGGCGTCGCCGCCGTCGGCGCCGAGGTCAACAACGCCGCGTGTCACGGGCAAGCGCGCCGTCGCCATCGTCGCCGACGACGACGCCGACGACGATGATGCCGATGATGAACTCGAATTTGCGATTTTGCGCGCCGCGCGCTCTTCTCGATCTCGGATCTCTCGCTCTGCCTCCTGGCGGTCGCGCTCGTCGGCGGCAGCATCGGCGGCAGCAGCGGCAGCAGCAGCGTCGTCGCGCTCGCGCCGTTCATCCTCCTCTCTCTGCCGCATAGAATGATCGTCGTCGCCGCCGCCACCACCTCCGCCGCTACCGCCGGCGTCGTCATCACGCGGCTCAGGTGTGCGCTGTCGCGGCGCCTCTGCCACCGGTGCGTCGACTGGCTCGGGCTCGTCGTCACCGCCGCCGCCGCCGCCGCCACCGGCAGCACCGCCGTCGCGGAATGCGCGCGCCTGCCTGGCAAGCTCCTGGAGTACAACATTTGTAGCATCCGCCTCTGCACCGACGACCACTTTGCCCGGCAGACAGGTGAGCTCCACGCCCGCGTCGCTGGCGGGTCCGCGTAGGTGAGAAATGAGCAGCTCGAGGAACGCGAGCTTCGAAGCCTTGTCCTAAAACATCGTGTTTGGATGGAAAAACCGTGAGATGTATGCAAACAGTGGCAATGATGGAGTGAAATGGTGCAAGGAAGTAGGACTAATGCCGCTGTTGATGTACAGTGTACAAGGCTCACCTTCACATTGTCGCTGATCAGCTGTGTATCAGAGAAGAGGCCGTCAGGAAAGCCGGTGGCGTTCAGTGTCGACGTGACAATGTCGTGAAGAAAACGGAACGGCGGCTTGTTCAGCAATTTTTCTTTCAACACTGGACGCGTGATTAAACCCTGTGTATTGAGTGAATCATACGACGCACGTTTTTTGTAAGTATCGTGGGCAGCACGACAACGGTGAGCAGATTTCGAAAAAACACGAACACGTGTCGGCGTGGTGCACGGGACGTTGCAGCGAGGCATTTCACAATAGCAGCCGGCGAGAGGTGGCGCTCACGAAATCGTAAGAGGTGGAAGACGTTGTACGTTGCTCGCTACGGCAACGGTGGTAGACGAGCGCTATGCGAGCACGCCATTCACGTGGAGTGTTTGCTGACCCTGTTTTGTGTGCAAGGTGGCGGGTAGCGACAACTCACATCAAACGCCGCTTGCGTGTCCTCGACAAAGCCCATCACAGCCAACTGTCTTAATATTTCAATGTGCAGGCAAAACACTAGAGTAAGTGGTGATACTTTTGAATCTCAACGAGAAAGATGGAGATCGTGATTCAACATATATGGCGGCGGAATCCGTAAATTTTTTGAATTTCATAATTCGATTAAAAAACTATCGAAACATGGTCATGACAGAGCAAAACTCTCGATCAAATTTGTCTTTAATCTAGCCCGGTAATTCTTCTTTGTATCTAATATCAAATCCAATTCAAGCGTCTCCTTCGAAAGTCTAAAGTATCTTATTAGTATGTTTTGCGAATGTCTTTGATCTTGCGGCGACACTCCGGACACTGTTACCATCATGATTATACGATGAGCGTGAGGTTTGATGTGGTACGATGTGCAATGATATATTGTATTCGAACGTCAATGGTATGATCTTGAAGGAATTTTGGGCACCGGAAAAGCAGCAAGCAATGTCGTTGCATACTCATTGTTCCTCATATATGATGATTTTTGTTCGCTGTCCGATTGTAACACTCACCTTTTTCAGTTTCTTCACAGCAGGAGCGCACCCTTCACAGAGACAGAGGTGCATGCAGTCGAGAATGACGTGCGTCGCCACCGAATCAAGGCACACGACGCACTCCTTGGGCGTGTCCTCCACCTTGTCAACATCCAAATTGTCGATGTCAGCCTGCGAGTAGCCTAGCTTCGTCAAGATGGCGGTGTGTGCGCCCTGTGAGATTCGACGCTTGCGACGCACATTAGCTAACAGCACCTTCTCTTCGCTCGAAATATGGCGGTCGGTGAGCGACAGCTTGAGCAAATCTTCATACCACTCAAGATCGGTCGTGCCATCGTCTTTTTTCGTGCCAACGTTGAACTCGTACTCTTTCGAGTCAACGCGCGTGATGTCGAGCTGCCGCTGTGAACGGCGAGTGAGGATGGGCACGGGCCGCGGATCGATCCATGACGTCGTTTTATCCGCGTGATTGATGAAGTAGTGCCGCCCCGTCGACTCGTCCTTCGCCATTTCAATACCTGTTCATCATAGAAAGAAAGAAGGTAATCACGCATTCGCAAATGGGCAGTTGAGCATCGACAGGCAGGCACAGGAATCGAAGACGAAATCGGCCACATGTAGGGAGGGGAGTAAGTGAAATATGATAGACGTGAGTGGACAGTTGGGTAGCAGATGTCGTCGCGCCGACGAGCGTGCGTGTGCGGCGTCATTTGTGTGAGAGTGTCAAAAGCTTGCCGCTTGTGTGTCTGGATTCGTTTCAGTGTTTCGCAATTTTGAAGACAATTGTGTAATTATGATCGTGAGGATCAAACGAAGGCCAAATATACGGTCACGTCAGTGCGCGGCAACGTCACTGCCCGGAGTGGCAGCGCGCCGCTTTTGCTCGCGGGACGAACTTACCGGACGGCAGCGGACGCGGGTCATCCCACGTCGTTTTTTGCGAATTATGGTTGATATAGTATATACGACCAGTCTGACAACAATGATATGGAGCAGAAAGCGCGTTAGATCGTCATCGAATATTTGTGCAATGAGACAGAACCTTGGCACCAAGATTGAATATTCGAGACGTGTAATTCGACGACTGCGCAGCGCAACGAACCTTATCTTTGCGTGCCTCCCAGCCTCGTGGCAAGACACGTGCGGAGACGTTGTACGACGATGATGATGACGACGACGACGACGACGACGACGACGACATAGTGAATGCAATTGCCTGTTGAAGTCACACGTGTGCGAAAAGAAATTTCAGATTTCCGAGGCCAAGTACTCGTATTATAATCTTTAAAGTTTATTTTGTTTTAGTAAAAATAAAAAAGCAGTTCAATTTTCAGTATTTACTATTTAGTATTTACTCAGTTTAAGTGTTAATTACTTAATTTTTAAACCACTAATTCTAAAATGAAAATCAAAAATCTAAACTAAATTCCATGCCAAACACTCGTCGGCGGCGAATTTGCAAATCTAACTGAAGTCATCTTAAACATCCAAACACGCTTCCTCATCCATTAACCCATCAACCATCCAAATCAGCTGCCCAGTGATGGCACCAATACCGCCGCAGCTCAGCCTTCGCCGAAAATACTTTCCTGGTCGGTACTGTCGCGGTGATACGAAAATGCCAAATGCCAACGTCCTCATCGTCGTCCGTCCCTACGGCCCTCGCTATTACTTCGTCATAAGGAGCACATGTGCACCATCACAACCCATATTCGCGTCTGTTGATTTCCTTTTTTTTCATTGACGATAATTAATTGACAATATAGGCGCTGGTGGCGCGCAGAGCACTGGGCGGTCGCTATTCTGGGGCAACGGGCGGCAGCTTGGGGGCAGCCCCTTCCGCAACCCGCGCGGCACTTCGCCCGGTAACTCGCTGCGCGCATCGCCGTTCATTTTGCCGCGCAGGTTATCACACGCATCTAGAAGGTTATCGGCGTCACGCGGTGCCTCGCCTACATTGAAAGGACGACGCATGAGCACGCTCGCGTTAATGTCACCGTCGCCGGCGTCGCGACAGCGCCGCCTATCGCGCAAGGCATCTTTGACTCGCGCTGCCTCGCCAGCTGACGTAATGTCCGGTCGCTCGCCGTCACCAGCGATAAAGCCTCAGAAAGTGAACGAGTCAGACCGCCCGTTCGCGTACGACTACTGTCTTGTGCTCAATCGCGGCCGCAGCGACCAGTAAGCAACGGTTTTCTTTTTTTTTTTTTGCTGCTGTTGCTACCGTTTTGGTCACCTTTTTTCTCACCATTTTTGTACTTCGTTTTGCTGAGTGACGAAAGTATGAACCATAATGCTCGCAATTATAATGCGCCGCCCCAGTTACCTGTACGTGAGCGAGCGCGTCGTCAAGGCTATGGCCGACCCTGCAAACCCGCGCTTCGAGTTCACGCCAGTCGAGGGGAGTTTTTCGTTCGAGCGGTCATTTGACGACGTAGAGGTTGGCAATAATGCCGCGTGGAAAGAGCGAGAGAGAGTGCGGAAGCGAGTGCAAGAGCGAAAGGCTAAGAAAAAAAATGTGCATTCAAAATCGAAGTGTCAGTTGTGCAAGTTGCACTTTCACACGAGGGCTGTCGGGAACCCATTTCTTGCATAGACGGCCATACTAAATTAAGCTCAATGCTCTGGCATAGATGCTCATACTAAATTAAGCGCATCTTTGCAAATAGTTGTATGCGTTTTGTGCACCCTTTCATGGTTGTGCGCTTATTTCATCTCTTTATTTTCGCAGTGCGCGCGGCGATGGCAAGATTGATTGCCGCGAAAACGAAACTGGCCAGTAATGTGGAGCAGATCGGTAAAGTGGTGCTAGCAGCAGCGCAACAAGAGGAGAAGGAGAGAGTTGTGGAAGAGGAGTACTTTCAGTACCACAATGCAAAGATTCTGAAGGCGCTGGTAGCTGCCGGCCTGCACGCGCACGTCTATGAGAGCACTCAGCTGGACGAGTTGTGTAGGCATAGCCTGTGGATTGTGTATTTTGTTGTTGTTGCTGTCGCCATTTGTCTCACTGGGCGTTTCTGTCTTTCTTCTCTTGGGGCGGAACGTGCATTTTCTCTTTCATCTCTCTCAATCTCTCTATCTCTATCTATCTATCTATCTATCTATCTATCTATCTATCTATCTATCTTTTTTTTTTTTTTTTTTTTTTTTTTTTTTTTTTTTTTTTTTTTGGTGCTTTTTGGCACACTTCGTGCAAATCCTACACTCTTCACCTTGTTTATTCTTGTACTCCGCCGACACGGACCCGTAGACGTGCTTGTTGGCGCTGATGATGCGCGTCTGCTGCATGCGGCGGCATTGGAGGAATATCATCTGGCGCTCGACGCCGACGAGTGCATCACAGAGGCGCTAGCACTCGACATGCGTATTGGTATGCAATGCTTCGAATTCCGTATAAATATTATACAGTGTACACAGCGCGCTTGTTTGCTCTTTGTACTCCGCGCATTCATAATTCTCATATCCGACACAATGCCATTAATTTGTCTCTGCTGCAGGTCACGCGACAATGAGCGACGATCCTGAGCACTCTGGCTTGACGAAAAGCAGCTGGAACAACCTCTACGCACCCTATCGCGGCGATGGGCGAGAGTTTCTATTTCGACGGTACGATCACCACGGCATGGGCTGGTCGCGCCTGAACTCGTTGCTGACCAATTGTGATCGTGTGCACCTGCTTCTGCGCATAATCGAAACACCGGCGAAGCTCGGCGGCGCCGGTCTGCAGCTCAACGCTCTCCGTGCGAATGCTGAAACGTCGCTGCTTGCTCACTATTCGACGCATCGAAATAAGAAAAAAAAGGCGCTAGCTGCTATCTGGTTTCCCTCTTGGTGGATGTGGAATGCATTGTTCCACCAGCCGTTTGACGCTATTCGCGACTATTTGTTAGTCATGCACAATTGTTGTGCTTTTTGTGTTCGTGATGTTCGCCACACCATTTGTAATGCACATTGATATGCACGGATGTCTCACTTTATATCTTTCCCCACTTTCATTTTTGCAGCGGCGAGCAGGTAGCCTTGTATTTTGCGTTCCTCTCTTTCCTTTCCACTTGGCTTGTAGGGCCAGCTATCGTCGGCGCATTCATTTTCCTATATCAGGTTTATGCCGGCACCAGCAGTGTGGCACCTGTCCCCTTCTTTGCCATTGGCATTCTCATTTGGGCGGTGGCGCTGTTTGAGTATTGGAAACGGCGACAGTCTGAGTACGTATTTTTTTTTCATTTGTTTCTCTTTTTTTGCGCCATTCTGTGCTGCGCATCATTGCATGCACACTTATGACTTGCAAACAATCGCAACTGGACTGACCTGGAAAATAGAGCTCTTGTACAAACACGAGCAGACGCGAACGCGGAGACTAATTGTAATTTTCTTTGTATCCTCCTTTCCTCTGTCACTGCAGGCTTGCTATGCAGTGGGGCTGCACAAACATTCGGTCACGCGAGCGCCAGCGGCCGGAGTTCACCGGCATTTGGATGACCAGCGAAGTTGACGGACGCTTACAGTTGGGCACAACAACGAAAGAGCGGTGAGTGCTATGCAATTGTAGGCTTTGTTCGTGTCACGCCAGTTTGCATTGCTGCTGAGGGCACACGAGTGCACGCATTACATTATCACATGAACATTTGATTGCGTTGACAATACTGCAGCGTACTGCGCATGGTAGCGTCTCAGTCCGTTCTGATCACGCTCATTCTCTGCGTCATTGCCGCCGTCATCGGGGTCTTCTTCTTCAAGGGCATCGTCAATAAGTGGGAGGGCCGCGGGTACCTCGCTGCTACGCTGACAAGCGTGCAGATTGAATTACTTAATCTCGCCTACTCTTACCTTTCTCGGTGGCTCAACAACCTAGAGAACCATCCGACGGAGACGTCGTACGAAAATTCCCTGATTTTAAAGAACTTTATGTTCAAGTTCATCAACGAGTTCAACACTCTGTTCTATATAGCATTTCTAAAGCGACACGACAATCTGACGGAGACGGCCACAGATGGATGCCTCGACGGCGACTGTCTTGGGTAGGTGCGCACACACATGCTTGAATAACGTCATTTATGTGTTGCTCTCAATTGTGTGTCCATACAAATACAATTTAATAATAATGTCACTATAACGCTGAAGCGAGTTGCAGGTACAATTGGGCGTCATGTATGGCTTACGAATTGTGGTGAACAACGCTATTGAAGTGTTGCGACCCGTGCTGGAGCGGCGGTGGAAACAATATGTTGACAAGGAGAACTTCGAAAACGCTGACGGACACATGTCGTTGGCGAGCCCGCACGGCTCCAGGCCGAGCCGCGACAACAGCGAAGGTGTCAACGTGCACGCGAGTCGTCCATCGAGGCCGGAACTCGTCGACGACGTGGATGACTTACTGAGCGAACGGTCTTACGTAGACTATGCGCGCCGCGGCGATCCACGCAGCCGCAACCCGAAGTTCCGCTCCGTGGAATGGGAGACGGGTGCGGGTCCCATTGTACGAGAGAAACTCATCGACCGTAGGCAGCGTAGTCCACTCAAACTTGCGCTTGTCACGTCGTGTTGTCACTTTTCTTCTTCTTCCTTTTTCGGGTCAACGCAAAGCTTGCAGGCTTACACATTCATATACACATATACACATTTTACCAGCCGGTAATGGGCGCATGACTAAAACCGATGCGGAGAAACAGTTTGAGTTGACATCGTATACGTCCACATTTGACGACTTCAACGAAATGATTATCCAGTGGGGATACACTGTTCTCTTTGTTGTCGTTTTTCCTCTTGCACCGCTGTTGTCATTGCTAAATAACTTCGTCGAGGTGCGTGTCGACTCGAAAAAGCTTCTGTCATTTACGCAGCGGCCGACGCCGCGGCAAGTGAGCGACATAGGCGCGTGGCAATCCGTGTTCACTGCCATCACAGCCATCGGCATCGTCACCAATGTTGCCATCGTCATGTTCGAAATGGACTTTTTTGAAGACCATAGCGACGCGTGGCGTCTCAAGATCTTTCTCCTCTTTGAGCATTTTATGTTTTTATTTCTCGTCCTCCTCGCCTTCGTGTTACCTGACGTACCAAATTCTGTCTTGATGCACGCGAAACGACAACGATACATCAAAAAATGCCTGATCACCGGCGCTGGTGACATTGAAGCCGATGACGACGATGAGAGGAACGACTTGAACGCAATGATGCAGTTTGCATTCGGCGACTACGGCGACGTTGCCGACCTCACCGACGAAGGCGGCGAGTCGTCGCAGCAGGACAGCGTCGTTGGAGACAGCAGTATCATTGACCGAACAGATGCGATACACAGCTTGCCTGGTGCAATCGACGAGTAAACTAGTGGCAGATTGCACGCACATCTACTTTGTGAGTCATTTCACCTGTTCATCTGACAGTTCAGCGAGACGGCAAAGTCAGCACTCGACAATTTATAACCAAAAATGATAAAAGCGACTGATCACTGAATCGCAACTTTTTATGAAGAACAGTTCCACAAATGCACTATAATATTTTCAAGCTCTACTTTTTTTCGTCTCTAGATCGCTAGATTGAGCACCTGTAGTCACCGCCAACGGTCAGCGAGAAAGATTCATGCGGCGTTTAATGTCCTGCTTCTGCTGTCGCAGCGCGTCGATGTCGCGTTGCGTAACAGCGCATTCGGCGGCCAACGCGCGCTCTCGCTTACGCGCCGCCGCCAATGTTGCCGCCATCTGCGCCACCTCCGCGTCATACGCATGCAACACGCGCGCAGCATCCGTAGCCGACATTGGCGTGTCCGGCCGACCATCGCTATCGTCAGCATCGGCGAGCTGCTCATCGCGGGGCGCCAACAGTAGCTCTTGCGCATGCAGTTCAGCAAACGCCGCGCGCTGCTGCGAAATGTAGCGCGTCAAAGCCGCCACCTCCGTCTGCAATGCAACGACGTGCGTTGATGCGTATGACGGTTGTGCCGCCACTGCGCGCAGCATTGGACTGCTACGTTGGCGCGTCTTTGACGTATTATCGCTGTCATCGCTGCCGGTGCCGCCACCATTGCGATTCGCTCCTTCCCTGTCTTCGGCGGAGGCCGCGGCGTCGGCGACGGCAAGCTCAGCAGCGTAGCTCGCGAGTTGCGTCTGTAGCGTCGCACGCTCCGCCTCTGCGGAGGCAATGTCGTCACTAAGCGCGGCGACGCGGCGCCGCACTGATTCAGCACAACTGCGAAGCGCCCCCAAGCCACCGCCGCCATCACCGTTGCTGTCATTAGCGGCATTATCAGCGGCAGTGCGCTGCGTGCCTGTCACTGCCAATACATCCAATTGCTCACGCGCCGCCGCCGCGCGCGCGCGGCTCTCATCGCACAGCTCGGCGGCCCGCGCCGCCGCCGCCGCATGCACCTCAGTGCGCGCATCCAGACTCTCAAGTACGCTTCAATCGTACAAAGTGGTGTAGAGATGGAAGTTATAAGGATTACATACAAAAAATGCGCACCAAGAACGCAGGAGGCGCGAAAAGAGGACAGGGAAGAACGAAAAAAGATGAGCATCCTCTCGAGCGTCACTCACGCCTCCAGAGCCAAGCGCCGCTCATCAACAGCAGCGATACGCTGCATGTTGCCCGCGCGATCGACCACGGCGAGCGACGCACGGCGCTCCAGGGATTCCGTCGTCTCCACCGCGTCCGCTTGCGCCTCCAGAGCCGCCATAGCCATCGGCGCCGTCTCAGCTGTCTTCGCCGCTGGCGCTTCATCTGATGTCGTCTCGGACTTCTCCTCTGCCTCGTCTACCGCCGCTGTCTCCGCCGCTTTTATCGCCGCCACAGCCGACGGAGCCGAAGACGGTGACGATGGTGATGTAAAGAGGGCAACAGAGGAAGAAGGAGACGACGACGACAATGACGGCAGCATGGGTGCAGCTACGCCATTGCCATTCGTTCCTCCGCTCTCAACTTTGACGTCAGCCTTGACGCTTTCAACCTTCGGAGACAGCGTTGGAGGCGGCAAACCCTCGTCTTCTACCGTCTCTGTGGCCGGCCCTCCTGTCGCCACAACAGGCGGTGAGTCGCTACTGGTCCGTCGTGCCCTCCCAGACGACGGCGATATCATCGCGGAAGTTAGTGACGATCGTTTGCTTGGTGAGCCGCTCGCCGCTGATTCCTTGCCGCCGGAATCACTTGTGGCCTCTGCGACTGGCTCTGGTACTGATGGCGTAGGAGACGATGTTTTGCTCGAGCTGCGGCGCCGTTCCTCACGACTGAGCCGCCGTTGCTCTTTTGCGATCGCCGCTGCACTCTTGCCGCTCAGACGCCGTTGCTTCGCACGCTCTTCCGGTGTGGTCGCGTGTTTTTTCGATCCAGTGTTCTCAGGCGATGATACAGTCGCATTTAAGCCAGACATCAATGGCTTCTCTCTGTGACGACTCTGATGGTTGCAACAGCGGATACGAAGCGAGAAGGGGAAGTAAAATGAGTATCATCGTTATATTATGTGAGCAAATCAGGTCGTGTTTTATATGCACGAGCACGAGCAGAAGAACCTCGTTATCTTCAGAGTTTTACTGGCATTTACTTTAATTATCACTAATTAAAATAAATAAATAATAATTAAATATAAATTAATAAGTAATCAGTAATGACTTATGAAGCAATAACTTATACGATGCAATTTGTTGCATGATAGCCCCGACACACGCCCTCGAGTCCTCAACATTATCTCTTGCATCAGGCGTGTTGTCACATGCATTACTTCAGAATCAGGCTCGTGCACGTACGACTATTTCCCGAAAATATTTAAAGTGGATGATGTCCACCAGTTTTTTGCTTCACTTTACCTCATCACACGCAAAACAACTCAGAAAGGGGCTGGGATCAACAGTTAGTTTCCCCCACCGATAATCGAAGGTGTTGGGTTGTACAACACTTCGGAGAGATGGAGGGTACATCGGCTGATGAGCGTCGCGAGCGCATGAACCGACTGAAACAAAAGCAGTTGCGTCGGCGTGATAGTAAGTTTCGTGTGCATTGTTCACCGCACCTTTCATTGCTCCGCTCAACGATCCGCGCTGCTCAAC
>JACKZZ010003531.1_pt1 | contig 14968 bp, 13 predicted proteins | sample 8027871 | NCBI WGS metagenome assembly JACKZZ01 (sample SAMN15724774, study PRJNA655200) | protist metagenome | isolation source: fluorescence activated cell sorting (FACS) single amplified genomes of... | place: USA: West Boothbay Harbor, Gulf of Maine | collected 2000-07-19
TGATTTAGTTTTTTCTGTTGTTACCTCACTGTCTATTGACGACTCTGACTCCCCCCCTTTAAATTTGTTTTCACCATTAAATTCTTCATCTTCATCTTCATCTTCATCTTCATCAAAAAACATATCGAGTGCTCCTTTGGCTTTTGTAATGTTAGCCGTTTTAAATCTATTATTTGGTTCATCTTGATCAGAATCTTCATCGGAATTTTTTTCTGATGAAACGATGTCGTCAATTACAATATCTTCTTTTTCACCAGAAGAACATAACCTATTAATTTCTTTAACTGGAACCTCTGTAGATTTTTTATCTTGTGTTAAACGAATAATTGTATCTAAATAAATAGGCAATGTATCCAAATAATAAATATTATTAATATTTTCAGTTGTAATTGTTACAATTCCTGTCTCTCTATTTAAATCAAACGTCGTTTTAAAACCAGGATTATTTTTAATTTTAATGTCAGTTTTTCTGACACCTCTTTCGACTTCAAGTTCATTCGCAATTTTACTAATAAATTCTACAGCTTGGTTTCTGTTTAAATCTTCAGGAAAATTTTCAAGCAATGCTTCAATAATTTGTTCTCCTATTAAACCTTGGGCACTTTTTTCTAATATAAATGCTTCAATGCTATTAAATTTACTATAATTTGAAACGCGCTTGAAACGCAATTGAGTTTTACCACTTTTTTTGGTTTCATTGATAAAAATACTTGATATACAACCATTATATGCTTTAAGGTCAAGAGCCTTTTTAATATAAATTTGTGATTGATAAGTAAGTTGTTTAATGACAATATTATCTTGTGTTAAACTATTAAATTTATTTAGTTTGTAACCATTTTGTTCTAATAATATTTGTATTTCTTCTATAATTGGATTAACTGAATTTCTAATTATTTCATCAATTTCCGTTATCTTTAAAACTTCATTAAATTCAGACGAAACAGTAATGTAGCCTTCTTCATCGAACTCACATACCAATGTCATATTTTTGTCATTTTGCGTAGTTTCAATATAAACGGCGACAGACTTATTTTTTGCAATATTTTTCATTAGTTTAAATATTGTTGCTTTTTTTAGAAAAGGGATTTTTCTACCATCAGTAGCATTTTTATCTGAAAAAAGTCTATAAACGTTTTCTTGTCTTGTTGCTGGATTAAATTTAATAAGAGGCCTTTCTTGTGTGGCGTGAATAACCTTAAATATTATTTCAATTGGTATTTTAACACTAAAATCCGGTTTCATTTCAGCTTTGATATATTTAATGCCATTTTTCAGGTAGTTAAGTTCTGAAGTTCTTGAATTATACACATCATAAAACATATCAACAGATTTGAATGTGTCAATTACTTTGTCATTGATAATTTTGTCTTTTCCTTCGAGCAATTTGTCTTTTTGTTTTTCCAAATCATCCAAATTATTAATATTTTTGCTATGTAAAAAAGGGTAATAAATCTTTATTATAGTTTCCTCTGAAACACCCCTTTTATTCAAATATTGTAGAACATCTCCAGCTAGGCAAAGATAAATACTATTATCAATTATATTTCCACTTGTTAATAATAGATTATTATTAAGATTAGCCAATGATTTTCGTGTGGTTCTCTCTAAAAACTTATCAAATTCTTTTACATCATATGGGTCGCAAGAGAATGGATATTCGTTGTCAACAATAATTTTTTTCTGTCCAAGAACATTGTTAATAATAAAATTTTGTTTATTAAGGTTCATTTGAAATATGTCGTCAAATGTATAAACGTCCTTTTCAATTGGTTGTTCAAAAGGTTCGCCATTTTCGTCACTAACAATATTTGATAATAACTGGTCTAACCTAACTTTGGTTAATTCCAGTTTTTTATTTTGGGTTAATGATTGATAAACTGAAACAGCATTTAGTGTTTCTTTTTTCTGACAATACAAATAAATTTCATCTAACGAAATATCCTTTTTAAGTTCATTAAGTATTTTAATTTTAATTATTCCAATAGAATCGTCAAAGTGTATTTGTTGTTCAGAAAACTTAACTGTTATATTATCTTTTTTAATTTGTTCTCTTTCTTCTTCTGTAAATGCCTTATCAAATAATTCTTTGGTTTCTTTGGTTTCTTTGGTTTTCTTACCGTTAAATACATAGATAGTATTTATTGACCCATTAATTATTTTTTTTACTTTATATAATGTAGGTTCTTTTACATTTAGTATTTTTTTTAAAGACATTGACGATGACATATATATAAAGTTGGTATTATTTTTAATTTAATTTTTCAAAGATAATTAAATTAAAAATACATTTATTTTACACTAAATCGTAATAAGGATTATCATTAATATCCATTCCACAATATTCCTGTGGATTTTTTTTATAATCAACTGGATCATATATTCCACCCTCCTTAGCATTTTGTAAAACCCATTTAAAATTTTCCCAAAACTCTTGTTTGTGACCTATAGATTCAGTACAAACGTGCGATAATTCGTGAAGAGCCACGAACGTCAATGTGTTTATATCTATTAACTTATTTCCTTCTTTTGTTTTATTTAAACAAAATGCGATTTTTTCTCCTTTATTTTCACTAAAGGCGGTTAATTCACTTGTTGGTAAAGTTTCACTAATTTTTTTGGGATTAAAACCTTCTACTAATCTAACTGTTCTTATATCATCAGGATGTTTTTCTTTTAAATATGCTACAACATCTTTCATTTTTTGTGTAACTTGAGCTAAAAGATTTGCGGCAAGTTCTAATTTCTGTCTTTCTCTGACACAATATCTATTACCGTCTTCTGAAGCTATAATGCATTTTAAATTGTATGCGTCAGATTCAAGATAAATTCTTAAACAAAAAAATAGAACAATTATAATAAAAATATAAAAAAATATGCTATGTTTAATCATATAATATATCTTTATAAAAGGAATTTCAAAAACATTATAATTATTTATAACTATGTTATAATTTATTCTAGACAAATAAAGAGAGAATATAGTTATTTATAAGTCATTATAAAAGCATTTAGGTATAACACAAATGTTGAAATTGCCGTTGATAATCTTTATATTTATTATTTTTACAGGATCTGTAATGTGTTCTTTACATATTTCTTTTATTTTAGTATTGGGAACATAACCAATCTTATTATTATTATTTTTATAGATATTTCATATTCGTTATCTGTTTCTAACTCCATTGTCAATTCAGTTTCATATGTGAGGTCTAAACAATTGTCCTTATAAAAATTTATTTCTGATATAAAAATGAGTTTTCAGGAAAAATTATTTTACTTCCATAAAATTGTTGTGTATAATGACCATAAATAGACATATAATATTTTAGATTATATTATATTATATGTTAAACAAACACACAAATTAAATAAAATGTGTGTTTATTTTTCGTTAAAGATATACTTTTTGGTTATTTATTGAGAACCAGAACCAATCTCCAAAGGAGGTCTCATAAAGTCAGGCTCAATTGTTGAAGAATTCCAAGGTCCTACATTAAGTTGAGGGTTAGGAGGCTCTGAACGTATTTGCAAGTTAGCATTTCTTAAACTTTGTCCGACAGTATCAATTCCAACGTGGTATCCGGCTTTAAGCAAGTTCACGTTAGCAAGCTCACCCTTACCAGAAGGGTTTAATTGAGCCCATTGAGAATTGCTGTCCTTGGGTAAGAGTTCGGCAGGATTTTGTATATTAGGTTGAGAGCAAGATGAAGGAATTCCAGGCATACTTGTTTGAACACCATTCGCAGATGAGAAAACTTCATTGCCATTAGGGTCAGATGGTTTAACACCAGAGCTGGCCTTTTCATTAGTATTCTTGTATTGAGAAGGCATCATGGTGGCAGGTTCTGAACCAGGCAAACCCTTGGCACCTAAATAACCTGCAAAAACACTCACTCCGTATGCGATAATTAATAAAACCACGATGGCTCCAATTCCATAGTCATTCCATAGATTCTTTAAAGAGAGTTTCATTATATAAAATTAATGATAAAATAATTTTAAGAAAACTTATTAATTATTCTAAACAAATATGAAACAATTAAAAATAATCTAATTCACTTTCAGATACTTCATCGATTTCAGCATCAAATTCATTATCACTGTCATCAATATTTTCTAACATATAAGTTTTCTTAATGTTCTTTGCTTCTAAATAAGCTAAAATAGCATTTTTTTTTGCGTCCTTCGCTTTTTTTCTTGCTTCCTTGTATAATTCAAAATATACTTGATTGGGTTTTTTTAGTTGGATAGTTTCTAAATTGTTTTCTAAAGGCAAATCGTCCAAACTTAGGTCCTTAAGTTCTTCAACATTTTCCTCAATATTATCATTTAAATCTTCTATTTCTAATTTTAATTCGTCATCTCCTTTTTTAACTTCAATATCAATTTCTTCGTCATTATTAATTTCTTCTAAAGTATTGCCCTCCAAAATATTATCTATTTCTATTTCTTGTTTATCTATTTCTTGTTCGTCTATTTTTATTTCTTGTTCGTCTATTTGTATTTCTTGTTCGTCTAATGTATTTATATTTTCTAATGATTTTTCATCTATTTCTTGTTTATTAGTTTTTTCTAAATGATTGTTATTTTTGCGGGGTTTATTAATTAAACAATTATCAAATATTGCTTCATCGTCTAAAACCATCATCTGTTTCAATTCAATATCAATTTGAAAGTTTCTTGATGTAAATTTAATCCCTTGAATTTCTAAAATTGATATAATGTTTGTCTCACTATTAATGTCATCCATCGTCATAGCATTTTCCTTTTCATTATAAATTTTAATAGACGGCACGTTATTATGATTGTTCTTAACATTCGTTCTTAATAAATAATATTTCCCTGATTTATATACGCGAATTGTAGAACTGAAAGCACTTTCAATGTCGTTTTCTTCTAAACTATTTTGAAACCAAGTATCTCTTCTATCGTAAATTAATTTTTGACATCTTTCTTCTAATTGTTCAAACCAATTTATAAGGCTTTCTGAGTTCTTATCGAACATTAAATCACAATAATATTTTTTTCCAGACTTAACAAATCCTTGTCTTGTTTGACCTTTACACGTTTGTATATATAATGGTTTCTTTTTGTTTTCTATTTTCGTAAAATAAGCCCCTCCTTGGATGCCTGTAGGATGTGCTAAAGAAAGTTGTGTAAAATCGAATGATTCGTTGGGTTCTATAATATTATCCATATTATTCAAAATATAGAAAATTATTAATTTAATAACACGCATAAAACTCGTTTTATTTTTATTTTTATTTAGTATGAGGGATACTTTGGTTCAACAATGTTTAGATATTTTAAAACGTGACGATATAAAAAACGAATTTAAAATGTTATTAAAACCAATAATTGATTTTATACTTTATGAAATTAATCCATATATTTTTATTACGATTGCTTTAGTATTTTCTATTTTTGTAATGAATTTAGCAATACTTGTTATTTTAATAATGGTTTTACGTAATAAACAAATAGTAAATAATTTTTTTACTTAGTTATGTGCGTTAGTTCAAATAATTAATAAAATACAAATATATTTTATTCTCATCAAATTATATAAATATGCAAAAACGTAGAAATAAAACTAGAAATAAAACTAATCGTAAAATGAGAGGCGGGTCTTACACTTCTGCCTCTACTTATGGTGGTTATGTAAATGGATCGCCCGCAACACAATTCGCAAGAACCTTTGATTCAAATGGGCAATACGCTAGCAGAGCTGGCGCAGAGTATGTAGGAGCTCAGGGACAAGGTGGTCAGATACATAATATGCCAACACAACAAAATTTATCACTTATTCAATCTGCTGGCAGACGCAGAAAAAGCAGAAGAAGCAGACGTGGTGGGTTTTTTGGACAAGTTATTAACCAAGCAATCGTTCCTTTTGGACTTTTAGGATTACAACAAACTTACAGAAAGAAAAGTAGAGGCGGACGTAAATCTCGTAAACGCAGACATTAAATGTTATTTTAGTTTCTTTTCTATTTATAATATATTTTTTGATAATATAAATAGAAAATGAGTTTTGAAAATCAAATACAACAATGGGTTCAACTCGACAACCAAGTTAAGCAAATGAACGAGAAAACAAAAGAATTGAGAGAAAAGCGCAACTCACTTGAAAAAAGTATAAGCAATCATGTTTCTTCGAATAATCTCTCCAACGCGACAGTTAAAATAAATAATGAAAAATTGAAATTTGCTACTACTAAAGTTCCAGAACCACTTACATTTAAGTATTTAGAAAAGACACTTTGTGAAGTTATTAAAAATGAAAATCAAGTAAAACTTATTATGGAACATATAAGACAAAAGAGGGATATTAAATTTGTTCCTGAAATAAAGCGGTTTTCTAATAATTAATTAATATATAAATAAAATATATGAGCGAAATGATTAATTATATAGGAGGAGATGAGTTAGTTTTTAATGCAGAACACGGAATTACTTCTGGTGGATTTAGTGTAAATTCCGCAATGTTAAAAAGCGGATTGTCTCCAATACTAACTGTTAATGAACCTTTACAATCTGGCGGTTCAGCACAAGTTTCTGATTTATTTAATAATTTAGCAATACCTAATTGGGCGTTGAGTTACAATATGAGTGGCGGCGAGTATAAAGAGGAGGATAGTGATAGTGATGAGATTTCCGAAGATTTACACGATACATTATTAGCACTTGTTAAAGAAGATAATATTAAAAGGAAAAAGAAAAAAACCAGAAAATATAAGGTTTCTGGTAAAAAAACAACAAGAAGAAACAAAAAATAAACAAAAATAATGTTATTTGTTATAATATTATTTATATTTAACCATTAATTTATATTTAACTATTCATTTATATTAAAATGACCCCCATGTGTTATAGTTAAATGGCGATACTAATATTTCATCTACTTTATTTTTCCAGAAGTCGACACGCTTTTGAAAAGCTAAATCCTTTGTTGTTTCTGGATATGGTGTTGTAGCCTTCATTAAGTCTTCTTCTTCAGAGGTTATTTTGGGTTTGTTCCCATAACAATTTACACCAAACTTTATTTCAGGGTTTGCTATATAACCACCATTTATGCCGGTACGTCCACAATCATTTTCGTGACCTTCTATGCTTTGTAAATTATCGTATGTTTTTTTTTGTGTTGGAAAAAGTGCCAATTGGTCTGCTGACCAACCATAATTACACCACTCGGCACCATTATTATAAGCTTTTTCAATTTGGTCATATGATGCTAATTCAGCACCATATGCGGTGCATAACGCCTTCGCATTTTCATAATTATAATAATTACCAGGAATATTAAATACTTGTTTTTTGAATCTTATCTCTGGAACCGGCGTAGATTCATATGTGCTTTGGTCAACAACAATATCAACCTTTGCGTTTTTGGTAAATAAACCCTGAACGTACGCGGTTACATTTATACTAAAAAAATATTGAAAAGCATTTACAATAATTAAAACGACTAAAATTGCTACAATAATGCCTCCCATAACCTTAGCTCCACTACCATTTTCATTTCCTAAACTGGATGAACCGCTTTCTAAAGATGAAGAAAAAACATAATATGATACTACCACTAAAAATATAATAATAAAAACTACAGGGTTCAAAATATAACTGTTTAAATAATTATACATATTTACTGGATCTGTTGTTGATGTTGTATTCACGACCTCCATTATAATATATAAATAGTTAAAATAATATATTATAATATAAATTTATACTAATCTAAATTGTTTTCTTTCTGTAAAATAAAACATACGCTTTGGGTGTTATTATAGTTTCGTTTGATTTTACTTCGGAAACAGATGTATCATTATAATTAAACCATTTGCCATTTGCGTTTTTTACATATGATGTATAGTGACCACCCATAACACCACCACTATGATTGCATACACCATATAGTTCGTAATTATATGTTTCTTTCTTATATCCAATAACATACTCTGATAAATCTAAATTATCTAAAGGAAATGTAATTAATATTTGATTCTTTTGAAAATTGTGATTAAATCTTTTAAAATCTATTACCAATATGTCTGGGAAAGACCAAAATTGTATTTTTTTTCTAATATCCATTTTCTCTTTCGTTTCCGAATTATACCACGCGTTTTCTCCTTCCATTACCTCCCCTTCAACATAAAGATTCAAACAATCTATTAAAGTAGGTTGTTTATTATTATTTGGGATAGGCAAATCAATCATAAAATATGGTTCTGGAGTAAAATTAATCTTTTTTCCTGTTTCTAAACAACTTATTTCTGAAACGTGAATGGCATAAAATAAATTCCATATTTCCGAATAATCTTTTGAATACATATTTTTAATTGTTTCAAAACATTTCTTGGCAACAACATCTGTATCATTTTCAGGTGTGCCTGTAATTGTCATATTTATTTCTCTCGATAATGATGTATGAAAACAATCTATTACAAATAACAAAAACTCCGGCAAATCATTTTGAGAATATCCTGTAAAAATTGAAAAATTTTTTAATTCGGCTACCTTTTGAATAGTTTTTATAAATTTACCAGGGGAAACTATGCAATTCTCATTCCACATTATTTTTCTAAGATTATCCCACTCTAAAATCATTGCTGATTCATATTTTTTTTTTAGTTTATTTTTATAAGTTTCTTTGTTTAAAAAATTATTTAATTCATATGTATGTGACAACACCTGCATACACGAATTTATAAAACAAGTATTTCCTAAATTTGCAAGACCGGTTAAACCTTTATTTTGGTATTGTGAATTGTCCATTTTGATAATATTATTATTGTAACAATATATTTAAACACATTTATTATAATATATATATTATAACTCTATGAATAGAAGACACGATGTAACCGACGACCAATTGTTATTAATTGACATATTAAACACCATGTATAATGATAATTTAAGACAAATTACACACTTAACTAACTCTAATCAAGAAATTAGAAACATTATTATTCAAATGCTTAATAATAATACAAACACTCGTTCCAGAAACAATAACATAAGAAATAATTTAACCAACATTAATCAAAACACTAATAATTTAAGAACTAATAATTCAAGAACTAATAATTTGTTTGATTATTATTCTATTAGTTTTTTTGATACGAATGGTGAAACGAATGGTGAAACGAATAATGTAAATTTTACACAAAATAACCCATACACACAACTATTACGAAGTTTCTTAGACCCAATAGAAATTTATCCAACACAATCTCAAATAGATTCTGCTACAAGACGTGTAAGATATTGTGACATTGTTTCTCCAACAAACACATCTTGTCCTATTTCATTGACAAATTTTGATGATAATGATATGGTTACTGTCATACGTCATTGTGGTCACATATTTAATACAAATGAATTAAATAGATGGTTTACTAGTCATTGTAATTGTCCTGTTTGTAGATATGATATCAGAGATTATAATCTAAATTCTTCTTCAGTCTTTTCTAGAGTAAATCAGAATACATCACAAAACTATAACTCTCAAATGTCTTCACAACCAAACAGTAACACGCCACATTTGGAAGGCTCAGTAAACCCTAATGAAATAATTAATATTTTAAATTCAAGAGATGCTTCTGGAAATAATATTATTAGCACAGAACAACTTAGAAATATTACACAACAAATTTCTAATATTTCTCAACAGTTTTCAAATAGTAATAATTTATAATTTTTATCATTACCACAAATGATACGAGATCTGATAAAATATTATAAATCCAATTTAAAGATTATTTAATTTAGTATTATATAATGAATGATTTTCATAGAAACGGAAATAAGTGGACTGTTAATGAATTACTATCACTTCAAAGAGAGTATGAACTCCTAGAAATGGATATTCAACAAATCGCACTCAAACATAAAAGATCCGTAAGAGCAATCCTATTCAGATTGGAAACAGAAGGATTTATTGATTGTTGGCATGATGCGAGAGGGTATGCTAATGTAACGTCTGATGATAATTATGTTTGTGATGACATATCTTCTTTAGATGAAAATCACGAACATAATTTTTGTGACAATAAAACGGAATGTAGCACAGATGATGACGAAGAAGAGGATGTTTCTATTCGTGTTGAAAAATTAAACATACTGGACATTCTTAGAAATTACTGTTGATAACATACTGGACATTCTTGAAAAAATGTTTAATGGCTTTACGAAAAAAAATGAGGGGAACAATATTTCACAATCAAATTAATTATTTATATAAAATTTAATAAAATAAACTTTTTATTAAATTTTTCTTACACCTTTTCTCATTTAAAACGCCCATTTTACGCTATTGAAAATTTATAGTGGGATATTTTTATATCACAATTTCCGGATATTGGGTGTCCACGTTTTTTACATTTATTGTCATTATGTGGACAACACATTTGTAAAACTTCAATACTATTTACATTATTAAACCAATCATTATTATCATCAAACTGTGGCATACCTTGATACTCAATATTGGTATTTTTGTCTTTCCATTTTTTTACAAAATGACAATTATATATATTTGTCGTGCAACCCCCAAAATAATGGGGACAACCTAATTTAAAAATTATTTTGCAAAATTCACAATATCTGTACTCATTTCTCATATCATTATCAAATTCATCTTCAAATAAAAAATCATATTTTGTAGGTATATTTTTATAATTTACACTGTTGTTTAAAAAATCATTACGACCACACCCCGGACATGTTTCAAAATCTGCACCATCTGGTGTGTAACAAAAAAACCCTTTTAATTTACAAATATGACAAGATTGTAAATTATTTATACATGTAATATTTTTCATTGATAATATATAATATTGTTTTTATGTATTTTTTATAATTTAATGTTTATAATGAATGTGCGTTTTCAATGAGAAAAGGTGTAAATCTTTAGGTATGAATACTCTTTTTTGTAAAGAAGTTGGTTAAGGATTGAACTCCTGATTTTTCATTATTTGTTTCTCTCAAGTACTCATCAAATAATAACTTTTTAATTTCTTTACATCGCAATGCTTCAAATTTTTCTTCAAATTTTCCATTGTTGTCGGGATATTCATTACGTAATTTTTCTACCTCTTTTTTAAATTGTTTTATCTTTATTATTTTTTTTTGCATTACCCAAATTTTTTCCAACACTAAGGCAAACACCTGCTGAACAGGTTTCATTATTTGATTTGTAATATAAAACGAATAATCAATTTTTAATTTATTTTCAGTGATAAATGTAGGCGTTTCAATCTTTTCACCTTGTAATGCTTTTTTATCTTTAGTTGAAATATATACGAACGGTATCCTGTCTCCAGAACTTGGTTTGTTACCTGGGTCTCTTGTTGTAATCCTGTCCGCCAATACTTTATGAGCAATGGATTTAGGGTTTTTATACCCAGAGCGCAACGACTTTGTAATAATTAACTTTTCCATAGGAAATTTTTCTTCCACAATATTTTGTAAGCTTCCTCTTAAGAAATCAATCGCTTCTTGAATATTTTGCTTTTTCATTAATATATCAATAATGCCACCATAAATATCTTTAACAATTGGAGCATTATCTCTCCGCTTTAATACTATTCCCATTTCTTTTCTTTTACATTTATTTATATCCGTTTCATAAAGCATACCAACATATCTTTTCTTTGACAATAAACAAAACGGCATAAATGTTTTCTCGTATTCGAAATCGTGTGGCGACTTTAAGAATTTTGCAGATATATCACCTAATTGTTGTGCCAGTTCGATTGTTATTTCGAGTGCTTTTTTGCCACGAATTGGAATTCCGTCTAATTCCTCTAGATTAAATGTATAAAATACTGAATCGGTGTCACCATAAATGTACTCTGCTTTTGTTCTTACTTTTCCGTGATTTGTAGTATCACAAATATTATTTCCATAACACTCTTCTACAATACGCTTTCCATATGTTAGCAATTTGCGTCCAGTAGCAGTTGTGCAAGCAGCAATATCTTTTTCATAAAATGTGCTTGTTTTGGCACCACACTGACCATAAAGAGAGTTGGCAGTAACTTTATAACCAAGCTGACGCTGATCTAGCACATTTTTCATAAATTCATCAGTTTGTTGCGGAATTAACTTTCTAGTATCTTTTCGTGCTTTCAATAATTCTTTTAATATAGCAGGAATAATCCCTTCACAATCGCCAGAAACGGATGGTTGAACAAATCTACATAATTTATATCCATTTAAAATCTTTTCTGCCGCAGCGCTTGGGTGTTTTCTTATATAAATATAAGTATCGTATTTTACATCTACATAAGCTTGATTCGGCAAATTATCGTAAATAAATTTACCTTCGTCGTTCTTTTCACCCCATTCTTCAATAAGATTGCCTGCTAAATCGTATTCTAGCGACCATACCTTTGTATCGTGTGATAAATTTTCACTAATCATTGAACTTGGATACAGAGATGCGTAATCATTACAAGCAACTGGGTTATCCATATATAAATCACATTTTGGGTCTAACACTATAGCTCCTTCAAACCCTTCATCCATACCACCTTTTTCAATAACAGGCATCAATGTTCTCTTTTCACGGCATTTTTTAGCAACATAACTTGTTAACTTAATTCCTTGACCTCTCATCACTAGAAAGTTAATTGGAACACTACAAATTTTTGCCATTTCAATAAACCCAGTAAGAATATCTGATTTATTAAATAAATAATGAACTAAATTACAATCCTGAATACAATATTTGGCTATCACGGCTCTGTCATCTGCGGAACCATTGGTCATTCTAAATATATCTTTAGGTGTTACATCGTCCTTTGCTAAACACCATCTTACTTTTTTAGATACGTTGTCAAGAGTTACACACCTATTTATAGTAAATGTGTTTTCTGATTTATTAATCGAAGTGACAATAAATTTAGCACCATCCGCATAATAGTCTACTGAATGACCAATTTCTTCAAAATGAATATAACTGCCTACAAGAAGACCGGTCATATTTGATGTTTTTATTATAGCACTATCTTTAACATTTTCATAATCCTTTACAAAATCACCTATAAAATTTCCTGCAACGTAATCTAATTTATAAGATATTAAATTTGCTTCACGACGATAAAAGTTGTATAAATCAACTTGAAGACGACCATTCATTTTAATAAATTGAAAATCGTGCTGACCACTTGCTATTTGGAGAGAACTTTCTTCTATTTTATATCTTCCACTATCTCTATCTTTTGTAGCACAAATTTCATCTTTATTGCGAGATAGCTTCAAGAATTCTTCTACACAGTTATTTTCCTCTGAGCGTTTAAACATAAAGTTATAATCAAAACCAAATATATTGTAACCAATGATAATGTCGGGGTTTTCACGCTGAACCAGATTTTGCCAAGCCAATAAAACATCTCTTTCTGTATCATATGTTTCAATAACAGAATTCTCAATCGGCATTTGAGAACACGTGTTTAGTACAATGCAATGGTTCAAATGTGGTTCTGAATTACCATAATTCATAAATGTTGAACCAATAAAAGTACATTTATCCCCTTCCAATTTTGGAAATTTAGAATTTAATGAAATATTCAATTCATTTAATTTACCTTCTCTCTCAAATTTCTTGTCGAGAATAATATCAATTATTGTTGCTTTTTTATTTAAATACGATTTTATTTTTTTATCATATGTTTCGTCATCTTCGTTATTTTCAATCCTTTCAAACATTTTTTCTATACTATTTGCTGTAGAATAACTTTCGTCAATTGTTAAGTTTCTTACCTCAGTATTAAGCCATATTTCGGTTAAATTTTGAACTTCTTCTTTTGTTTTTGGCATTTTTTTCGGATAAACCAAATCAATCTGCTCCATATTTTCATAACCGAACGCAGCTAATATAATTCTTCTTAGAATATTTTTACACAACTCCTTTGTCATATCCATTTTTAAATTTTCAAAATACTCAATAATATTAGTAGCCAATTTTTTATAAGTTTTTATTGGAACAGGGAAATCACCATGACTACTACTTGCTTCAATATCAAAGCTCATTATTTTGTAAGGCACACGCGTTTCCTTATTATTTAAAGGAATAATGTTTTTATAATTCGTTATTAATTCATAATCACAATTTACATTTCTGTTTTCACTTTTAACTTCAATTAATTTTTTTTTGGGTATAGCGACCCACCCAGAAGGACTAATGTCTCTGATATGAAAGAACCGCAATAGAGGTGGAATGTTTGATTCATATAATTTAATGTCTGTGTCCCTCCATTTGTATCCATCTTTTGTTAAAGAATAACCTTTTACTTCATCATTAGAATACCATAAATTTTTTACTTTATTAAACGCGTTTAAGTTAGCAAATTCTATAAATATAAACTTATGCTCTTTTCCTCCATCAAATCCATATAATTTCTTGCGTTTAATAATTTTACATTCTGTAATTGAGTCTCTGTAATATTTACCTACCTTGTCTTTTAAATGTGCTAGAAAATCTTGTTTTTTCTGAATACTCCATTTGTCGTTTACCATTAAATAAAAGAACGGACGAAATCCTTCTGCGGTCAGTGAATATGTTTTACCACTTTCATCAACACCAAACATCTGAATAATAAAATTGTTATTATCTTTATAGACATTTTCTTCATCATCTGAAGATTCACAAGACGACACCTTGCCGTTATAAACGTTAAAATCAAGAATTCTGAAAATGTGCTCCATTATTTAATTAGTATAGTAATTTGTATTTATTTAGTTTAATTTTAATCAATTTTATTGAAATATAAATTCATATTCGTATTTCAATAAAATTAAGCGAGTGGTTCAGCGATTTTTTTTACGGCTGTATTTGCAATATTGTCTTTGAGAGAAACCCCTTGGTTTTCTACAATTTATACTACGTTTATATTTCGTCGTCCATTTGCGTCCGCGCTGTTTTCTTGTTTTTTTATTTTTATATGACTTCTCGTGT
>JACKZZ010011682.1_pt1 | contig 14963 bp, 10 predicted proteins | sample 8027871 | NCBI WGS metagenome assembly JACKZZ01 (sample SAMN15724774, study PRJNA655200) | protist metagenome | isolation source: fluorescence activated cell sorting (FACS) single amplified genomes of... | place: USA: West Boothbay Harbor, Gulf of Maine | collected 2000-07-19
AAAAGTGGTACGAGCAGCTAAATCAAGCAGCGCAGGAGTTTCGTAACTGTTCGAAAAAGCAGTCGTGGTAGACCTGCTGGGGGGCAGCGATAGAGTAGCTAGATTCACGATTTTTTGAAATGACCATGAGGTTTTGACCTCGTTTGTATACCTAAAAGTGGCAGTGTCATGGAATAGTGACTTGCGTTTCCCCGGGGCACTAGTCAATGTCTGACACACCTGCTAAGAAGTCAGCCCGGGAAGAGCTACCATTCAATTTTCCCGTGGTTTGTCGCAAGCACTTACAAAAATCTGAGTCAGATTTCGGTCGAACCCTTTTCGTGAAGGTTCCGTTCCCTAGAGATAATAGCCGTTGCGGTCTTACTACCTGATTCATCGTATTCCTCGAGTATTGGTGAAGGCATTGATTTCCATTGGTCTTTGTACAATTCAAATTATGTTAACTTGTACCCAATGCTGATGCTGAACTGGTTTTGATTTTCCTATCCGGCCTGGATATTTCCAGGTCCGCAGAGAAAAATGATTTGTTGGATTCGCAGCTTACAGTTACACGATACGGAAGAAAGAGAAACACAAACGCGCAAATAGAAAGAGCGTTGCTAGTGTTTTACTTCTGTCGTGGAACAAGATCTGCTCTCGTAATTTGAAGAGGTCTTTGACAGGCTTTTGCGCTCTCGAATCGCATGCGCGTCCAGAGAAAACCTGCTCACTCGAGAGTGGTCGGCACGATGTCGTTGTCCCATTGCAGGTACTCGAATCATGAAGGATGTGAAGCTTCGCTCGTGGTCGTGCTTCTTGCGTTATGGTTGTGATTGAGACTAATAAATTGGGAAAAGAAACTTTTTCTTCGTTGCAGTTACCTATCAAACCATGTACCCATGTACTTCTAAAGTTAGCCGCGTTGAATAAAGTTAGACTTACAGCCACCAGCTGCGAGAACCCTTTATTTTCATCATGGCCGCTAGTACCCACGTCGGCACTGCGGTGGCCGCTAAGGCACTGTCGGGGCAGCACATGGCGGAGTTGTACCACTGGTACGATCCAGTACCCCTGCCCCCGCCCTCCCGGGGGTCGTACCACGGCGTCAATGGGAGGACGCTGAAAGTTGTCTACCCCGGACACACGGACCTGGTCTGGTCCACCAACTTCAACGACGAATACGCCCCGTACCTCGTCTGCGACCGCTACAGCTACTGGTGGAAGAAGTTGCCGAAGATGCTGCGTTACGAACTGGAAATTATATGTCTGGGTCTGGAAAGTCTGAACTTGTAATGCTAGCTTTATACTACTGGGAAATCTGTATTGCATAAGCAACAAGGGACGCAGCCACTTTTGTCATCTAAAAACGCAGTTTCTCATGGATGCGGACTTCCTATGAGAAAGTATTCTGGAAAGTTGTCATGCTGGGCTGCATTCGGAAGTGTTTCCATCATCCACATTGTAGCATCACAGGTTTCCAGACCCAGACATAATTGCAATCCATATGCGTGGCATGCTGATGAAAAGCTTCGGGATGCACCCGGAGTTCATTTTCTCCAAAGCGATCGACAAGGTAACTGTGATATCAAATGCAAATATGTCTGGGTCTGGAAGGTTGCAACTTGTGATGCTGTTTTTGGATTCTGAAAAAATCTGTGTTGCATGACCAGCAAGAAGAGTCCAGCTTGTGCTACGCGGAGAGGGCATTTGTCATGCGGACTAGGCATCAGGAGGCCCTCTAAAAATCTGTGATGCAAGGTCATGCATTACATTTACAGTCATTGTGGGTCATGCAAAATATGCTTCCAGACCCAGACATATTTGAAGTTGATACGTGACCATTCTGGAGGGGACGAAGTTCTCGCACATGGAGAGCAAAGCGGCCAAGGACCACATGAAAAATAGGAAGGTTTTGTGGAACGCGACGTTTTCCATGCTGGGCGGCAATCACATCCTGCCCACCGCGTCCTCCCCACCCTTCACGAAGTTCTGCGACGCGCCGCCGCACCACGTTTGGAACGGCGGGAACATCGGGAAGTGGAACGAGGGCCACAAACAGCCCTCCCTGGTAAGCTTCTTCGACGTGAAGCTGGACGGCTACACGATGGACGGTAACGACTTCCACGAGGACATGCGGGTGATGCTGGACCGGCGGCACAACGGGCAGGGCATTCTGGACTACCAACCGGCGGACACGGTCCGGCAGATGCAGCAGAATCTGTACATGAAAACCGGCCCGGCACTGCAGGCCGCGAAGGCGCAGAACTACATCACGAGAATGACCGGCGCGGCGAAGGAACTGAAGCAAAACACGATGGGAGTGTAGTAGTTGCAGTACGCTTGTTGATCATCATGTGTGAAAATCATGATGTTGGCAACAGTATATTCGTCAACCAAGTATTCAGTACGATCAATCCAAAAAAATGCGCTTTTTTGTACAATCGCGTTTCTACTACTACTTCATTCACGTTGCAGGCCTTTTTTGATTTTGAACGAACCTATTGATTCAAACGAAATGCAACGTCATTGTTTTTGTTTTCAAAAATGGAGACTCATGCAAAGGTAAAGGATGGACACGACCAGCAACGAGTTAGTTTCGTAGAAACAACAAACAATCTCGAACTGAAAGGAGTGCGACGGGAGTAGGTACCAGTAAACGTATTTTGCAGGTGGATACGCACGCATTTCAGCCAGGGGTCAGAAGAAGAAAATGCTGCAGAGGAATACAGTAAAGAGAACCAAACAAGACCGTCGTTCTCTATCTCCTCGCTCTTGTTCAGAGCGACCTAGAAGTAGAAGTTGTATGTGTCAAAGATCCATGAGAATGAGTGTGGTTTTCTACTTCAAGCGCCAAACAAATAGGGTTGCTTTTGCGAGTGACGGTTCAAACCGGCATGCCCCTTAACGAGAGATGCGCAGAAGAAGGATACTTGTGCCCCCTGTGTGAAGAAGTACAAAGTAGACACTCGGCTACTTCTGATAGATATTTTTCCGAGCAGCAAGGCACGGAAGATACAGTAATACTATACCAACATCAGCAAAAAGAAAATAGTACAACATGAAGCCTATCACGTCTCTGCTCCTCGTCGGAGTGGCAGATTTTTACGTTTCCGCTGCAACGCCGGCCGGTGGTCCGAAACTCAAATTGGCAGTGGATGAAGACGATTCCTTCGTGGCTGTTTACGAAAAATTCGTCTCTCCCGCCGAGGCCACCCACGTCGCGAAACTGGCGAAGAAGATGGGTTTTCACCACTCGTCCAAGGTCGAGGAACCAGCGCGGGTCACCTTCCTGCCCTTCGACGGGAAGCCCATCAGCTACGAGACGCCCGAAGGGGACATCGATTTCGATCCCAGCGACGTGCTGAGGACCGAAGAGGATGTGCTGCTGTTGGAGAAGGTAAGGAAAATTGGAGTCTGAGCTTCCTTTCTTACATCTGTTTTTTTTTTGGTGTGATTTTGATTTCCGTGTCGTGTGCCCCACGGCGTCGTTTTTCCCCACGCTTCAACAGCGCAGCTAGTTTTCATGTTTAGAAATAGCACGCCCCAACAAGTACTCCGTCCACGACGACACAACGCTAGGTCGCGAACATGAGTGCGTCCGCCTTTACCAAGCACCTGGGCTTGAAGTGGAACAGCACTTCCGACGCGCAACCCCGCGTGAAAGTGTTCAAGCCGCTGACAAAACACGAGGACGCGCACCTGGACAGCCACCTGCAGCCACACGTCACCGGGACCACGCTGTTTGCGGTCGGGAAGGCGGACGAGGTCGAGGATGTTTACAACTCCGAAGAGGTGGATAATAAAAGTCCTTCCGTCGCGGAGAAAACCAGGGCCGCGTTTCGGGCGACCGCGAACAAGAAAAAGTCGAAGTCCGTGGTCCCCACTCTGCTGTTCCCCTGCGTCGAGACCGAGGATTTTGAGACCCGGGAGTGGAACTTTCGGCGCAAGGTGTGCGAGACGGCGTACCACACACTGAACGGGGCGCACGCGAAGCTGCTGCAGCGGCTGCAGTACGGAATCAACCACGAGTCCGAGACGACCAGGATGCAGTACCTGGAGGACCACCCGGAACTCAGCGTGTTCTAACCTGAGTAAAAACGTCCCCACCCCAGAGTTGTCATGCAGATTTGCGACGACAGGCAGATTTGTAATGCGCATGTCCATGCCAGGTATTACCAATCGTGTTTTGGAATTTGTGATGCTGTCAACAGGATAAGCAGATGGATTTGTGATGCGATTCTCTTTGCTAACATGCACTACACTACGGACTGCAACTTCTCATGCGTGGCTCCCAAAACTTGTGGATTTGTCTTGATAGGTTCCCAACTTGACTATGTTGGGGTGGGGACGTTTTTACATATGATATGTTCCAGTCCGTCTTTACCGAAGAGGAGGCGAGCGGGTTGCGCCGCTGGAACTGGCAGTGGACGGAAAGCGAGGAGAAAAATCTGAAGGAACACCTGAAACGCGACGGGCTGCAGGTGGTGGTGCGGGAAATGTGCAAACTGCAACTCTCCTCGTCGGGGAGCGGAGCGGCGGACGAGGCGTATCCGGGGTAATATGATTTTCACCGATAGTTGGAAATAGTGATCATACTCATAGGAAATGAAGCGCGTGATGTGCGTGTTCGTCTTAGACTCACTCTTCATGTTTTTTCTTTTGACGCCGCTCTTGATACCAAGACTCAGTCTCACAGATAGATACCGAAATAAGTTAATCGATTCCTTGCTTCAGGGCCTCGAAGGGGCTAGCCGTGCCGCTCGAGGCGGGGACCGCGGTGCATTTCCTCTCGCAGAGGATTCCGTCCACCAAGCGCGACCCGGTCGTGGAGCGGATGGGCTGGCACGCGATCTGCTCGCCGAAGAAGAACGGGTTCATGCTGGCGGAGCTGAAGTTCGAGGCCCGTCCGGCGGTGCTGAAGGAGTGGAAAAAGATCGAGCGGGTGTCGTCCGGAAAGAAGGATGACAAGGGCGACGAAGGCGACCTGGACGACGATGACGAGGTGTGGGAGTAAGACCCCGAATCGTCGACCACGGAAGTTCGGATTCATTCTTGTTTGCGCTCGGAACAAAAAGGGCGCACGAAATATTTTTTCAATTACGCGAACCAACTTTTTCTGGTACTTGTATACGTCCTCATTCTAATATGCCCGCGGTCAGGATGTTTCCAGTTTTTATAGATAGAGTTACAACTTTCAACATAGCACCGCAGCACAGCTTTTTTTTTGTCTGCGGATTTGTTTTTGCAGACTTTGTGGAAGGATGGAGCAGGGTGAGTACTTATAGATACTACACGTCATGAAATGCCATACATAGATGAAGGATGCAAATGAACAAGCCGGAGAAATTTTGTAAGATTTGGATTCAAAATGTACGCTTCATTTTTAGGTTTCGCTCAGCATACAGATCGAGGAAACAAAGTACATGGTAAGATCGCACGTCTATTTTCAAAGTCACAGTTCAGTGTTCCGATTCCGAAAATCTTCTTCTTGAAACATCAGACTTCTTTATTCGGTATTGTATTCAAGTCCATTCACCATCATCTTTTCGTGCAAAGAGAGGAAACTACAAAACAGGCCTCGGTTAGAGAGACAGCAACACAAATGGTACCAGTGCAAGCCAACGCAGCTCGGAAGGCCATCATCGTTCCTCATGTCTTCCTCGTTCACCGTCGTTTTCGCTCCAGCCCGATATCGTTCTTACTCTAGCAATGCCCCATGATCGATTTTTTTACAGGACTTCTAGGTGGGAGGATCCCTGGAACCCTTTTAGTTACCCCATAGCCAACATAGAATCTCGTTCTTTTGGTTTTGTGTAGATGAACAGGAACATCACCGTACCTCTCAGCTTTTTTCGATGCACTGACTATTCCAGCACCACCACGACCACCCACCGAATCTTAGATAGAATCTGTACACTTTAGTAGCTCTGAGATGATTGATGGTGTGCGCGACTCCCCCTACCCTTTATGTTGTCGTGTATCATTAAGTAAATTCAAGCACCTGCGATCATAAGAAATCCCCATGCCCACCGCGTCGAGTGGCGGGCGGGAGCTCCTCCCCTGGGAGGAGAGCCTGCGCAATATCCCTCCCGAGAACGCGGAAGCCAGTCTGACGATCATCGAGAAGTTGATCAAGAATGTCGTGTATCAAATGCAAAAATGTCTGGGTCTGGAAACTTGTGATGCTGGTTGGCGAAGCAAGAGAACGCCAGAAATGACCGCTCAGCATGACAGGTTTTTGAGTTCCTAGGTGTTGCCGATTCTGCATGAGAAACTAGGTCTTTGCATGACACAAAAGTGGCTGCTTTGGGTACCTTGCATGACAGACTTGACAGTCGTGCTAGCAGAGCATGACAAACCTGACATTTTTCCAGACCCAGTCATTTTTACAATCCATATCGTGGCCGATCCAACGCAGGAGAAGTTCAAGAGGATAAAGCTCAGCAACCCGAAGATCTATTCTGAGTAAAAGCGTGCCCACCCCAGAGTTGTCATGCAGATTTGCAAAGACAGAAAGACTTGCAATGCGCATCCCCATGAGAGCCGTTTCTAGTCGTGTTTTGGGATTTGTGATGCTGTAAACAGGATGAGGAGACAGGCGCGTGATGCGGCTGTCCAGCTAACCTGCACTAGAATAGTACAGAGACGAACTTGTCATGCGTGGCTCCCAAGACTTCTGGATTTGTGTTGCAGGGTTTGCAGCTTGACTATGGGCCGGGGACGTTTTTCCTCAGAATAAGATCCACCTGAACATCACTTCGGTCGACCCGGCTTTAGAAGCGTTGTTGCTCATGGGCTGGGAACTCCTCGACGAGGACACGTTGTTTCTACCAGACGACCTCATGCTCAATGTCAGCGACTACCCCGGCAGAATAATGGAAGCGAAGGCGTTTTTTGCGAGAAAAGCCGGCGGGGCGATGAACAGGAGTGCTGCTGCATCTACTGCTGCTGCGATCGGCGCAATATCAACAGCAGGGTCTGGCACTTTCGCACCGCAGGAAAACGGACAGTCAGCAGGTCCAACAAATAGTCCGAGCAGCAAAGACACCGTCGTTCCTGCGGGCGGAAATAAGGCCTCGGTGGCGCCGAAAAGCGCCTTTCAGTTCCAGAACAAACGAGCAAAAGAGGAAATGGAAAATCAAGGTATAGAGGCATTTTTTATACTGTGCAGTTTTTTTTGGATTTGCGTTGATATCTGCCTCAAAGATCAATGTTGTGGCGAAGTAAAAAACGCTACAGTTAAAAACCTTGTAGCACAGCGAAACTAATTTCTGGTCCGCAATTGAATGCCTGTCGTGATTTGTTTCATCTGTCCAGCAGCTCTCCTGCTCTTCCAAACTAGTTTCAACGTAATTCGAAAGAGCATGAAAAATGGAGAAAAAAAAAAGTGCAGGAGCAAGAGAAAAATGTATGAGCTGCTGCCCATCCCAGAAGCAAAACAAAAAACATATAGCATGTGAATTTCTATCTAATTCAACCACAGCCGCGCTGTCATTGCAAGAGCTTCGTAAGCAGAAGGCTGCGCAGTTCGCGAACCGGTCGCCGTCTTCCCAGCAGAGCAGCCAGGGCTTCAGCGATTATTTCAATTTCGGCGGCGCCAGCAGCGCGAGCTCGAACCCGACCCCGAAACCAATACCCGTCCAAGAGCGAAGTAGCAAGTACAAGGGCAGCAGCGTAGAGCTCAAGGAAATGTCCGAACCCTTAATGAACGGCCAACCCACGGACAATCACATCCGGCCCTCGCACAACTTTCAGAAAGAGGTACTTACGTAGTAAATCGCTTCGTTGGTTTTGCTTGAGGTTGCTATGAAGAAAAGAATTTTTACTTCTTGTCCGATAGGACTCACTTCTTTCACCGGCGTGGGCAGGGACGACCTGTGAAAAGTTACTTTATCCTCCTCGACGCTGTCCGAGCGCGCTAGTTAGAAGTCGCTCCTTGTACTAGTCGCATTTTACTAGATCGACCCATCGCTATCTATAAAAATTGAACTTTTTAAATCGATTGACATTGAATTATTCACGACACAGGCCGAGCGCCAGGCCACCCGAGTTGCCGACGATAAGAACGACCTGCGCGCGCTGCAGCAGGCGAAATACAAGCAGTACCAGAAGGATCCGAATCTGCAACGGAAGGCCGCGGAGGACCAGGCGCGCCTGCAGAGCGGTGTCGCTGGAACAACCTGTTCGAACGACGACGACGGCGGGTCTTGGTGGAACCCCTTCAGCGGCGGCGGTGGCGGCAGTAGCGGCGGGGCGCCTCCCCCCGCTCCGGGCGGAGGCCGCGGCGGGGCAAGAATCAAGACGGTTGGCGACCTCCCGAAGCCGGTGCGTCGCGGCTGAGGCTAGGGTCCGCCTCTGAAACTATAGAGGTGGACGTTATTAAGCATGTTATCAAGATGGTTGGTCATTCTTTATGCGCGTTTTTTATAGCGATATTAGATAGCCGAAAGAATGATATAGATATCTTGTCCTTGGAGAATGATCGCATGTAGTGGTAGTTTGTACTTGTGCATGTGCTTCTTCTCTGCTGTTTTTAGAACTTGAGGAAAGCTTTCTCTTTCTCATTCTTTTCTGTTCCACTTTCAACGATTCCCTGGCGGAATTTCCGGAACCACAGTTTTGTGAGAATCGACGGAAAATTTGGACGATCCAACTGATACTATACGTTTTCTGTCAGACACGAATTCCAATTTAGTTTTTCTTCTTTCTCCTGTGACGTGCCTTTGCTTCTATCTTTTGTTCTTGCGACAAAAAGAAGTTGCATTTGCGCTGATTTGCATTTTATCTTTAGAATTTCGGTTTGGTTTTCTCTGACAGTGACGCCGTGCTCACAGAAGGGCTTGCGGTTTGAAAGTTAGTAGCGTAATTTTCTGTCTTTCCTTTCGATGATTGCAAGGACGAATCAGGCGACACGATGGACTGCTCTACCGCAAGGCAGAGCGTTCAGCGACAAGACTAGGAAATTATGAAAACCAGTATCCGGTCGAAACAAAGAATAAATACACGAAACAAATTCAAGTTGCGACGTCGCCGGAACGATGCGCGAAGCTTGAAATATGTATCAATTAATACAAGTGCGAAATAACAGACCCATGTTTTCTCCGCACTGCTAACCACTGTCGTCGGGAATGTCGTGCCTGAGAGATTTTGTCGTCTTTGTACACGTAACATCAGCACTACACAAGTCGCATCGTCGTGAAGATTGTGAGAGAGGTGGAAGGTTCCGTGAACTAGATTGGCACCTATTTTGTTCGTTTTCTCTGTCCGGATCGTGATCGATAGTCGTTTGATCGTATGCAGCCATGAGAACGACGAGAGAGTTTTCCTCTCGTGTCGCTGTACTGTAGCAGTGCTCCTACTAGCACACAAAATAAAGAACAAGATGAGGACGGGCTACAGTAGTCCCAGCGCGGTTATTTGCATGCATCAATGCAATTTGATGAATCTCGCAAAGCAGAATAGCAATAGAGACACGAGGAGACCTTCCGAAGTCCTTTATTCCGAGAGTACAACAAGAAGGAATACATGGCCCTTTGGAGCACAGGCAGCTCTTTTCCGGTTTTGACAACATATTGACTCGTGACTTCGAGTCGAATTTTCTCAGCTGTCTCAGCAACGAACAACTAACACAAGAACATCTGAAAAGTCACTTCCGCAAGGTCTGTCGGTGAGCGCAAATGAATCAAAGAAACTGGACGTTGCAATCTTCGTGCCCAACCAGATCGAAGATTCCACAGCACCACTGCAAGAAGTACTTACGAGCCACCACGGCAAAATCATCCTCTTCTACGGCAGCTTCCCCTTTTTGCTAAAACACTCCACCGGTTCTGAGGCTACTTTGACCGGTACATACACAGACCCTGCTGAAACGAAAAATTGACTAGCCAGTTGCGGAAAAAAAACCACTAACACTCTAGTTGGGCACTTAGCCCGCAGCAATCGAGAAAGGGAGCAGCGGCAACAAAACTCGTCGCTAGCCGCAATGGTCTGGAAGTAGGTTGTGGATGAATTCCTCAGCATCTCCTGTGAGAAAAACAAGTCCTGTTGAAATATAGAAGTAGAGGCGAACACAAACAAGCGACGACGTCAACATGCCGAATAACGACATTTGCCCGCACACCCTGCCGATAGAGGGTATGGCGTTCTCAACTGTTACATTCTCAACTGTTACGTGAATTGGTGATGCAAGACTGGCAAAAGTGAAAGGAGGGAGATTGCGCCTTTTGCATTACAAGTTTGGCGCAGATTTAGATGCTGTCTAGCCCTTCCGAAATTTGTCATGCGAAGCAGCTCGACCGTCTGCCGGCTTAAGGTGCTTTTGCATGACAAATTCATGTATTGGCGGGGGGGATCCGCTGGGCCCAGTCACAATCTTCAACAGCGACCTAAATGTGAAAACATAAGAGGGGGAGCAATGCCGTAGAGTAGATCCTTCTTGATTCCTTTTATTTTGATTTTGTCCTCAGATGCCACGCCGGCACCTCCCCCAAGTCTCTGCGTCTAAGTAGAAGTAACAGACACCCGATCGTGGCGGGTCAAAGTCATTCTCTTCTCTTATTGTAGCCTCTAGCTCAAGCTTCGGCACCCCGTGTGCCTGGAGGCACGTGTACAAAAAGAATCAAAATGACCTGGCGGCGGCGCTTCGGGAAGAGCCCGAGTTCTGGAAAGGGTTACGGTCACCATGCTGCCGGTGGTTTAAGCAGCACGGGTCGGCAAAGACGAACGGCGACCCGTTTTCGCGCGGATGCCCCCCAGCTCGCCCAGGCCAGTAGCAACAAGCTCAATCGAGTCTTGTTCCCCAAGCACAATAGATGCGAGAGAGGGGCGCACAATAGATGCGAGCTCAAGGCTTGGCAGCGCTGGGGGAGATTGATGGCGTAGGCTAGCCATCGGGGACAGTCCACTCCTCCAATCCCGCCGCATCAGCAAGCCATCGGCGTTTCGCAGATGCTCGCCAACTTCTCGGCGCCGCGGCACCCCCGACCGCTGAGAATGACGTGCTGAGCTTGGAGCGGCATTTCTCTCTACAACTACGTCGCGTTTTCAGTTGTGCCCTGCGCCTGCCTGCTGCACGACGTCGACGCACCCGCGTTCACGTGCACTACAGCTTTCAGCCACCTGCGGCTCCCCGCGCGCAGGCACCATCATCTAACCTATTTCTGCGGCGATTACTCTCCGCTGATTCTCGTCTGCGCGGTGCAAGGTGCATCGATCCGGACTTGTTCCTCCTATGATCACCGGAACTGTCTAAACCTCATCGCAGGCCGCTTTTGTGCCTGCGGTGGCCGTAATGTTCCGAATAGCAACGTTGTACGCATGGAGTCAGCTGCAGGCTGCTGCTTCCTTGTAGCAGTTTGCCTGGTAGGCTCCTTCACAGTTAGCGAGCGTAATAAGTTGGGTTGTTGGTGGCGAAAAGTATGGTTTGTTGGCGAACAATAAACGCACCTGTTGGCGCAATGTAAGGATCGTTGGCGAACGTTAAACGCATGTTGGCGAAGTGAGGACTGTTTGCGAAAGTAAGGAAAAGGTGGCGTGTGTTGGATTTTAATGTGCCCGAGGATGATGGTGATGGCTTCGGTCCGCCTGACTCCACGACCTGGTGGCCGAACCATCTGCGGTGAGGTGCCCTTACAGGTTGTGTAGTGGTTTCGGTCGGTTTAGCATGACAAATTCATGTAACAGTTTAGAGTGTAACGTTTGAGAACACCATAGAGGGCGACGCGGATCTGCTGGTGCAGGTGTACCCAAACAGCAACGCCGACGGCTTTACGGAGCACCCCGTGCCTTCGACCCTCGCCAAAAGGCATCCGTACCTACCCGAACAAGCTGCATCAGTCAAGGGCGATGACGTAAATATAAGAAACTTGTTGTTTGAAGAGGTCGTAGTTACAGCTAAAACCCGACTGTTTATTTGCCAGGTGCGTCAATAGGAACAAAAATTAAAAATAAATTTGTTCTTGTATTGTTCCGCAGGAAGCCAGTTGTGCATTTTGTGAGACATGACAGACATACGTAAAGCTTCACCTTTTACACACAGGCAACCATCGGGTACGGGCATCGCTCGTGGCAAAGAATAGCAGAGCAGCTTAAGGGGTACCCGGCCAACGGATTTTCAATCGCAACCATAAATCAAGTACTCGAAATCGCGGCCGTAGAAGGTAGTACTACCGCTAAAGAATAAACTGCGAAAAGTTTATTGTTTTACAGCAGGCTGGATGCGCGAAATTGTGCTGCATGAAGTGGTAGTGGTAGAAGAAAGCATAGGAGATACAGTCTGCTTATGTTTGTCAGCGACCGGCACGAATGAAGATAAAAACGCAATACAGGTAGCGATGCGGATTTTGCAGTGGAGTTCGGCAACCAGCACGTTGACTTCAACGCTTTGCTCGGCGAAAAGCAGCTACAACGCGCAACCGCAAAAGTACTTGAAAATTCTGCTTTTTGAAGTACGAATATCTCTTCATCTGTGAAACGTGAGACGAAGCGCATCGCGCAGATTTGCGGCTCATCCGACCTGCGTAGCTGGTTGTAGCCGTTTTTTTCTGAGAGTCTCTACTTCTGGTCTAACTTTAATCTATAAAAATGCAACTACAGGTACTAGAGCGCGTCTTACACTACAAGTCTGGTCGAGAATGGTGCGCGTCCATAGCAGTGGGAAAAACATTGGGGAGCATCATAGAATCAACAAGCGAGACCACTGACGAGGAGGAGAAAAAAGGTACGTGCTGTTAGTAAGTAGGTCGAGTCAACACCAGTTTGGCGTCGGAGTCTGATTCTCATGCTATTATCTACACAAAACTCGAGAACGAAAAATAGTTCTCCATGACAGCACATCAAAAAGAAAGCCATTAGATTCATATTCATAAAAATCCTCACAGTTCTCTACGCCATCGGTAAATGCTGCAACCGTTGGGCGACTAGCCGAGACAGCAGTGTGAACGGGAGCGGTCTCATAAAAGCCATCGTGACGGTGCTTAGCAGTTTTGCGCCGCGGGGTGAGAAGGCATCAGTGGATTGGCTGCTGCTGCTGGAGTTTTACACGGCGCTGAAGTACATGAGCACTTACAACCCAGAGCCGGTGATCGACTCCGACCTGATCCAAAAAACCACCATTATCCAAGAAAAAAAGATTGTTAGTGTAACTTTGTGATGCGCGACATGTAAGGCCGAAACGATACTGATTGCGTCTGTGTCTGTTAATGTCATGCTGTAATGACATTGCATTCTAGTGTCCATTCAAGCGCCGGCTTTTGTTTTTCACGTACTCGTACTTAATACTAAATTGCGCATGAGATTTGCTGTCTTCATCCCAGACACATTTGTGTTGATGGTGCTCCGCTGAAAAAGTTACACCTAGAATGCTTTTTTGTTGGATAACCACTCTCATGGAATCAGTGCACGCAGACAAAAGCGTCCCAAATCGCAGCTGGCTCCTGGAAGCCTGCCTTGGAGTAGTAACGCAGGCCGGAAATCTGGACAGTGGGAGAACGAAGCTGCTAGCTGGTACTTCTTCCTTTAATATCTGTACGGAGGGTATAATTTTAATTGTCGTCAACATGATATTCCTCACTTCTTCCAGTTCCTGCATACAGACGCTTGCTTCTCTAAGCAGCAGTTTGTAGGGGTTTGCTTTAGAATTCTGAAAGCCCGACTGTCAATGCAGTAGCAGCTGAGCTTTAATGTGGAGCCTTGACGACAAGCAAAAAAAAATGAACCCACAGCTCACGCGGAGAAAATATGCGCGACCCTGAACTTCGCCGGAAGCAACCTGGAGGTTCAGAATGCCGCTTCTGGTGCGTGCGCCGTGATTTCACTGCACAAAGAAGGCAAGCATGCCATTGAAGCGTTCCTAGTGCCAACACACCTTCCAAAGGTCGTGGAAAACATGGCCGCAATAAACACAGCGATGAAGACAAAGTACTGATTTTTGCTGTTATTTTGCTGTATTTTCTTATGTTTTCATCTATTTCGGAATGAAAATGATAAAATCCAAGCGCGAACGCGATATGCAGGAGATAAAAAAGGGTATCCATATGAACAACAATCATGTTGACAATAAATTCTAAATTATTTCACTCCTAGGTACATCCAGAGTGCGAGCGCGAAGCCGAGTTTCCGGCACTCTTTCATCGCGGAGGCGATTGCGCAGAACTGCACGCAGCTGCTCGAGGAGGTGTACGGGGCCTCGGTGATTCCCACGGCGTTCAAGCTGCTGCACGACATGCCAGAAAAGGTGCTCTTCACCCTGAAGCACTTCCTGAGTCGGAAGAACGATCCCGACGGCGGGTCCGACTTTCTCTTCGTGTCTGCGCGCATCGGGGTGCCGGTCGAGAGTCCCGCCTCCGTGGCCTACGAGCAGTGCGTGGACCTGGTGGAGCATTGTGCGAAGTACTACAACGAGTTCCCGCAGGTGGTGCTGGAAATCTTCAAGCTCCTCTCCAAATCCGAACCCAGGTTCCGCCCGTATGGCGTTCTCAAACGTTACATTCTCAACTGTTTACATAATGATGATTTGTCATGCAAAGTTGCCTTCAGAATCGACAGCATCAAGCTGCTTAGCATGACAAACTTTCAGAGGGCCAAACAGGCTGGCAATCGGTGCCAAATCTGTCATGCAAGACGCGCAAGATTCCCCTTATCACTTTTGCCATTCTTGCATCACAAAGTCATGTAACAGATGAGAATGTAACAGTTGAGAACGCCATAGCCCGCTCTTCGAACACCTCCCCGACGACATGTGGCACGTGCGCAAATACCTGTAAACTTTTAGCAGGATCATGCGATGCGGGGTCATGGAACGTCGCAGCCGTCGCCTGGAGTTTTCTTGAGGAAAGAAATGAAACGACCAAACGTAACCGTCTATGATAGATCCAACTAGATGCACGACCAAAATGAAAGAAAACGAAACGAAACTACCAAGAAACGCTATGCTATGGTTATCAATTATCCGTGAAACGAAAATGATCTTTGGCGATTTTATCTTC